>WLWD01000232.1_pt1 | contig 258253 bp, 150 predicted proteins | sample 6712731 | NCBI WGS metagenome assembly WLWD01 (sample SAMN12718690, study PRJNA576275) | sponge metagenome | isolation source: marine sponge | host: Mycale hentscheli | place: New Zealand: South Island, Marlborough, Capsize Point | collected 2014-11-01 | reverse complement strand
ATATATGTTTGGACGTACGTATGTCATTTTGTACTTTGACCCTCACGTTCTTGTGTTAGTTATGTGGTCGACCCGTCCCAAATTGCACTCAACAGAATCCTCTGGTTTATTGATCAGTACCCGTATCACCCTAGAAATTGAATTGTTTACCGTTTTGAATTCTTTTGCGGGTGCAGTTAAAACTTGAAAACTTAGGGACTTCCATTTCTATTCGAGTTAGTGGCGGTGGTAAGTCAATGCGCTCTTTGTCCTGGTTATAAGCCGTGCGCAACAGTATTTACTTGAAAATACATTGTCCACTAGACTACCGCGAAGGTAAGTCTGTGTAGGTGCATTTCCAGTTGTGTCAAAGCATTGTGTGTTACAACCACTACTTAGCTAAAGAATATCACAAAGAAAAACTTTTAAATAACGTGTATTGTTTTGTTGTTGTTTTTTTCCTTCAATTCAAGCAGTTGCAGAGACTTGTTACTATGGCACTGAAATCCCTTTACCCTGTATGCGAAATTTAAAAACTGGACCTTATTTTCAGTAGCTTCAGTGTTAGAAGTCAAAATCATTCATATAAAAATAGTATAGTCTTTAGGCTCGCTCGCCATTTGTGCTCAAGCACATCACTAGTTTAATTAATCTTTTCGTGTGGTCGAAGAAGGGTACTGGCGGCTGTATACAATCTCTATGGGGCGGTCGATCTAACGTAGCCATGGTCGACTTATTATCTGGGGAGGTAGTCCAGTTCAGCCTTTTCCTAAGATTGGAATGGAACACTGCTGTCGCCATCGGTTATGAAGGCCGCTTCAGTTGCAATGGGCCCAGCCTTGACTCCTCATCTGTGATACGGAAAAAAAACAGCGGTAAGAAAGTCAGTGGTCGATGATTGATGACTTACGCTATTACAAGTGCAACATATGTAGTATTCTTCTAAATATTTATGTAAAGATGGTTCTGATGTTTCGTACTGCTTAGAAAAGTTTAGTAGAATCTTTTGCAATCTATCTTTATTTTGCTCTCTGTTAAATTCCCAGATTAAGCAAAACTGTGACAGTACTTGGGAAAAGGGACCAATTACGTAAAATTTAAAATGTACAGTAGAGCCCGAACACCGACAAAAAAATTTATTTTTTATTTTTTTTTTATTGGCCCACTCGTATCTCCTACACTTTAGCTACACTGACACCAAATTGGAGTGGCTGAAACCGTTGTTAAAGGTCCAAGAGCCCCGTTTAAACACAGCCACCTTTTATTCTCTTTTTTGACCTTCCCTGCGTGCACGGAAATCCCACGAGTAGTGGATGAATTCAATTTGTTGCCTAGCAACGAATTACCTCGACCTCAGAAAATCATGGGTAAATTCTTATAAGTTTTTGTTACAGCATTGCAGCAACAGAATAGAAATAATAAACTGAATAATCAAGCTATACATTTTGTGTTAGTTATGTGGTCGACCCCGTCCCAAATTGCACTAAACAGAATCCTCTGGTTTATCGATCAGTACCCGTGTCACCCTGACCGGTGCCAACAACCTCCAGGAAGCTGTGGCCATTAGAGAGTCTGTTTGCTCTCTCCTCTCTGAGGCAAACATGACTTTGAGGAAGTGGAGGACAAACAACGACTCCTTCCGCAACACTATCCCACCGGAACTAGTGGAAACAGCTGACTTGGAGATTCCAGCTGCCCAGGACTCTATCAAGGCACTCGGCATCCACTGGGAGGTTTCCTGTGACTGTTTACATGTTTCTTCACCTAAGCTGCCACAGTCTAGCACAGTCACCAAACATATCATCTCTTCCATTGCTGCTCAAATCTATGATGTGTTGGGATTCTTTGCGCCCTTTGTAGTCATAGCCAAGGCTCTTCTTCAGGAACTTTGGCTCAAGAAGTTAGGCTGGGATGATGAGGTTCCTGATGACATTCTTCAACGCTGGCTCTCCTGGACCAAGGAACTTCCTCTCATCACAGACCATGCCATCCAAAGAAAGTACTTTGACATTACTGCCAAGGTTGCCTCCACCTCTCTACAAGGCTTCTCTGATGCCAGTGAGGTGGCCTATGGTGCAGTCATCTATCTACGTTATGTGTTTGAGGATGGCACTATCTCCACTGCTTTTGTCATGGCAAAGGCCAGAGTCAGACCACTGAAGGTTACTACTAACCCGAAGTTGGAGCTCCAAGCGGCAACACTAATGACGGAATTGCTCGTCTACTCGGCAAGAATCTTTAACATCCCTCTGTCAAATGTGCAGCCCTGGACTGACTCAACTATTGTCATCGGCTGGCTCAGGATGATGCCTCACGCCATCACTGAGGTTTTCGTCAGGAACCGAGTTGCTGCTATCCAGGAAGCCCTGCCAGATGCTTTCTGGAGGCATGTGCCTTCCAGCTCCAACCCAGCAGATCTTGCCAGTCGTGGCTGCAACGTTTCTGAGATCATCAACTCCTCACTGTGGTGGTTGGGCCCTACATGGCTCAGCTGCCCTGAACACAGCTGGCCTGCTACCAAGGCCACACCTCTGCCAAGGTCTTTGCCAGGGGTGAAGGCAGCAGTGCTTTCCACAGCATTGTTGCCTGTGGAGGTGTGGGACCTGTGGTCCAGGTATAGCAGCTACACTGCTCTGGTCCGGGTACTGAGCTGGTTACGAAGGTTCATACACAACTGCAGATCTACTTCTCCTCCAATCAAAGCACCCATTCTCACTTCTGAAGAGCTAGCAAGCAGCAGAAAACTTCTCATCCTGCAGCAACAGCACCAGTCGTTTCCAGAAGGTTTTCAATGGCTTAAGAAAGGGAAGTCCATCCCTGGTTCACACTGCCTGGCCGGGATGGTCGTCTTCCTAGACGAAACCACCAAAGACGAAACCTCCAACATCATTAAGGTCACTGGCAGAGTTAGAGCTGAAGCTTCTTCTAAGCCCCGAGAGCTCACTCCCCTTTCTCTCAAGTGCAACCTCACCAAATTGCTGGTCACCACAGAACATCAGAAACAATAGCATCCGGGCACTCCTATCTTCATCAGCATCCTGGGCCACTCCTTCTTCATTCCTTGTCTGAGGGCATTCCTAAAGAAGTTGTCCAAGAAGTGTGCCACCTGCCAGCAAGTCAATGCCAGGCCAATCTCCCAGCAGATGGGCTTGCTTCCATCAGCAAGGACTTCTCCTAGCCCACCATTCTCAGTGGTTGGAATTGACTTTGCTGGCCCCTTCATTCTGAAGAGAGGCCACACCAGAAAGCCAGTCAAGTTCAAGGCATACAGCTGCCTCTTTATCTGCCTATCTACGAAAGCTGTCCATTTGGAAGTTTGCTCATCCCTAGAGACGGAAGAGTTTTTGGCAGCCTTCAGACGCTTTGCTAACCGCAGGGGCACCCCCCCATACAGTTTATTCCGACAACGGCAGCCAAGGCCGAACTTAAAGCAACACAACGTCTGTTTAAGTCTTCAAATGCAATCTCCCACCTCTCTGCCGCCAAGGAAATTGAATGGCACACAATTCCCCCTCGCTCTCCACACTTTGGAGGATTATGGGAATCTGGGGTTCGGGAAATGAAGAGGCTGATGAAGAAGATCATCTCACCTCACCCATTGCGTTTTGAGGAGTTTGAATCGGTGCTAATCGAAGTCGAGGCTTCCCTCAACAGCAGACCTCTTGTTGCCATGGGAACTACAGAGTCTGATACTGATTTGACTCTCACTCCTGGCCATTTCCTCATCGGCAGGCCTCTGCGAGCCCTGCCATCCAAACCTGTAAGTACAGCACAGCTGCCTCACCTCAGACGTTGGCAGCTGATCCAGCGTCTTCAACAGGACTTATGGAGCGCCTGGAAAGGTTTCTACCTGAGTCATCTACAATTAAGAAGAAGGTGGAAAGGAGGGAAGACAGACATCTCTGTCGGCGACATAGTCTTTGTAAAGGACGAAACCCTCGCGAAAGGACGCTGGCCACTAGCCAGAGTTACAACCATCTATCCAGGCAGAAACGGGAAGACTCGAGTGGTCGACATCCAGTGCAATGGTTCTACATACAAGAGGAGCATACATTGCTTGGTGAAACTCCACCTGGAGGATGACACAACTCCGACCACTACTACTACATCCAGCTCTCCAGCTGCTACTACTCAAGCTGCGCCTGGCCCCCCAGCATGTTCGGGACCAGAGGGACCAGATGCACCACCGAACAACCGCCAGTAAAGTGCATGGATTGAACTGTGAACCTTGTTTGCTGTGTGTGTGCATTTCTGTGTGTGAGTGTGCATGCTCATGCTCCCCGTGTCATTCCACTCATTAACCGATTACTGGCCGAATTATTACTTAACCGCGGTGCCGCGAGCCGCCGTATTTTTTTCCGCCGGAAGTAACCCTTACTGGAGAAGCAACTTTCTGACTTTGTAGTGGAGAAACTAACGGGCCTGGACATAAAGTTTCTATTGATCAGCCGCTGGTAAAAGCTTGCTCTTGCTATTGCTCAATGGATCGAAAGTCCTGCGCGCTCTAGTTTTCGACACTGGATGGGAGGACGCCTAAGGCTACGAAAATTTTTAGTATCTCGTAGCGTCCTTGGGGTGCCACTTCGCGTTGCTTAGTTTCACTACGCTAGTTATGAGCTTACAATAGAAGACAAGTTCAGAGATTTGAGTAATGGTTATTGTGGGGGCGTACGGGGCAAAGAGAGAGATACACACACACCAAGCCTCAGAGGAGACGCAGTTTACTCATACGCTGGTGTGGTGCGGTACACTGCCACCAGAGTTCTTCCCCAACTCAACCTAATCACCTTGACCAATAGAATTTTAAATCTATTTATCGAAAAATATAAGGAGCACGAGGTAGAACTGAAACTTAAAATGAAGCACAATGCTTATAAAGAAAATTGGGAACACGCCCACAAAATGACACTCTATTACATGACTTCCTGCATTGCAGCGCGAAGTTCGTGTGCAAAATGCAGGCACAACAACACGTGGCACGAGAACAGACAATCACGACTAAGTCATATGATGATACACAAATAAGGTAGACGAACACAAGCTAAATATAGAACAAATGTAATAAATGCATAAAGTAAAATAAAGATAGTTCTAAGTTCGGCGAATTAGGAGGTGGGGCTGATGCCTCACCTCTCATGTCCGACCCACAGTTATGAAGACGCAAGAATGGACACTAACAGCAACTTTTAAAGGTGAATTGTTAGGAAACAAAACACACGCCATTCTCAGATTTATATTAGTAAGAATGAAAACTTCTAAATCTAGCCAATGATATCAACTTTAATTCATTAATAAGTCAGTCTGTGACATTCTTGTGTTTTTTTTATATATTGCAGGTATATTATGAACTTTACAATACTACTAATATTCCAAAGTTATGGATCAGCTTGGAAATTGAAGATACTCTTGTGTTTCCTGCATCTTTGGAGTCCTGAATCCACAGTAGAATCAATAAACTTCTCCAGAAGACTTAAGCTATCATTGCAGCATAACTCAAAGTATCAAATAATCATGAATTATAGTTCTTGTTATAAAATTTTATATGAGAATATTTGATAAACTTGAAGTGTTTTGTAGTAAGGTTTATCTGATAAATTTTATATTGTAACCACACATATAGATATGCTGTACTGATAGCTATACTACATTACAAACCTGAGATGAAATGATAGATAACTGGTAGATTCAGGTATGCAGCTGTAGGCAGATAGCTATTACCCCCTTTCTTGTACGCAGAATTGCGTATTTGGCCTTTCGGGGACAAAATACGGAGGTACGCAATTTTGCGTATTTGGCCAGTAATCGGTTAACACTTCTATTCACTCATTAACACTTCTATTCAGTCAGTTGTCAGTTCACTCAGTTCACTCTGTTCAGTTGCAGTTCAGTTGCTGTTCAGTTGCTATTAAAAATATACAGTGGAACCTCTCTACAAAGGCCATGCTTGGGGTCAAGTCTTTTGACCCTTGTAGAGAGTTTGGCTGCTTTCAGAGTTTATCTTTTATTGTAGTAGATCACTGTGGTCCATTTACGCTGGCTGTTGTTAAGAGTCAAGTTGTTCTTCGGAGTCCCTTTGTAGAGAGGTTCCACACTGTAGCTAGCTATTCTAGCTACTACTCGCACTGTGCCTGTGCATGCTAGTTCTCCACAGGCTGGTCCTTCGGATTCTCCTGCTAACCCCGAGCTCAGGGACTTACAACCCCTGATCAAAGATTATCAGTTATATCTCTATGAACATGTAATATCATAAGATTATTCAATCTCTCTTGTCCCATTGTACTTCTTAAGTAATTTTTTACTTTATGCAGTGCACTAAATGGGTGCTCGGATGATGCATTGGTTGCAGGCACAATTAACACTAGTTTCATTACAGTACACACTTCACATAGTAAGTCACATTGCATCCTTTGATAAAATGTCATTACAAAGTCAAATTCTTGCTTAAAATCCTTTCCTGTTGCTGCTTTCAAAAGTAGTCTTTCCAAATTTTGATATATATTTCATATCCGGGCTTCTTAAATCTGTCTCGTATTGTATTTATTGCCAGATCAACTCCTTCAAAGTATTCTTTCTTGTAATAGTTTCATTATAATAACTTTTAGTGCTTCCAGTATCTGAAACTTTGCGACGGCTAGGAAGACGTGGCTCAATATCCAAAGGTTGTGAAAAGATATCAGCTTTTGCCAGAATAAGTCAAATGACTCATCATTTCGTACAATTAACAAAGTGTCAACAACCAATCTCGAAATTTGCTGTCCTTCAGCTGCCAAATATGTCTTTTTTTGTAATGTTCGACTGAAATTGTCTCAACATTGCAGCAAACAAAAAATCAAAAGTACTCATTAGCGAACTCACTCCTTGAATTCTAGACTTTGTCTCAACATCTTTCACTACATCCACTGCTTCATCCCAGGTATCCAATAACACTTTGTAATTGTTTAGGATACTGAGCATAGAGTCAGCCCATACTGTCCAACGAGTAGGGCATAAGAGACAAATGGCTGGACTTTTACTACCTGTCACTAAATAATCATGGTCTGATTTCAACTCTTCAAAAATAGCATCACGTCTTGGTGACAATTGAATCAACTTTGTGATTTCACTGGCAGTTTACAATGAACCTTTTATGAATTTGGATTTTTTTACAGAGTCATTTGCAGCAAGGTTGAGGGAATGGCTATAACAATGGGTAAATTCAGCAGGTGGCTCCATTTCATGAACTCTCTTCGCCAAACCATTTCTATGACCACTCATGGTGCTGCAACCATCGTAACATTGTCCCCTTAACCTGCTCCATGACAAATTAAGCCTAGTAAGAACATCACTTACCACTGAGAAAAGGGAAGAAGCATCTATTGAAGAAACAATGTAGAGACCCAAATAATCTTCGGACACTTCTAACTCCTCATTGATAGAACGAATCGCAATTGTAACTTGTTCCTTGTGATATCATTTGTCTCATCTATCATAATACAAATAAACGAATTTTGGAAACAAGGTCTCTAAGAACCTGATAAGCCATAATTTATATTAGCTTGTTTTGTATTTCATAAGAAGTATATTTGTTATTCTTTCTCTGCAACAAATCACTTAGATCAGGCTCTTCTTGTTCATGATGCTTCAAAATCGGACTAAAATTCCCATCACTATCATCATCATGTCCACGAAAGGTAAACCCTGGTGAGCTAAAAATTTCATGCAAGCTAAAATTTTGAGAAACATTTTTCTATTAGTAGCATTTCCTGAGCATGTTGCCTACACAATAATGTGCCTATTATTGTGGTTGTGGATGGTACAGTAATTACCATATCTACAGCTTCTCGATGGCAAGAACTATTCTCGTGTGACTTAAAGGCCAATGTAGCATCCTTCCAGTTTGCATATATTCTATTAATCTATACAAAATATCACTTAATGTAGCTAAAAAGAAAGTAAAAATTGAACTTACAAATGCTGCCTCAGCCTTAGAACTGGTTGTTGTTGTTTTTCCTCTTTAAACATCTTCAGGCAAGTAAAACAGAACACGCTGCTTCAATGGTTTAATCACTGGGCATATAAGTTTGGAGTTATACTCAATAGTTTTCCTTTTCTCAATAATTACTCTGATAAATCGATAGAAACAGCTATAATTGGTGTTCTCTCTGGTCCACCCAACGATTCCAGAGAATCTGTTTTCTCAAGGAACCATACCACTAACCAGTCCTTTTTACAAGATTGCAACTCAGTTTGCCAATTTTCTGAACAGTCTCATAAACCCAAGTTTAATTCCCACCAGCCTCAGCCTAGATTTCATTCTGGTAACCATCACCATGGCAGCAATGACTACAACAGATCTCCTAGGTCCCATTCCAATTCCCTTCAACCTCATAGGCATTCCTATCATTCTCATTCCAATTCCCATCCTAACTCTCAGCCTCAACACTCTTCCCATCAGCATCATCAGTCGCCTCCCAGGCATGAACTAAGCTCGGTTACCTGTTTTAAGTGCAACCAGTTAGGGCACTATGCCAATAATTGCCCCATGGCTTCTGTTCCAGCCCAACCAGCCAGATCTTCCCATTCTCAAACCAGCCATTCCAATTCTGTTACAACTCAGCATTCCAATTCCACTCCACAGCAATCAGCTCCCATTCCAGTACCAAGGACCAATTCCAGACCAGTCAGAAGAATAGAATTTGCCATTCCTGATCCATTCCTAACTGATTCTGATTCCATTCCAGTACCTGAACTAGAACCTATGCACTTGAATTGTTTTGAAGATGAATTTGTTACTGAAGGCACAATTAATGGCATTCCTACTTCAATTGTATTTGATTCTGGTGCTAGAATTTCCTTTATCTTTACTGATTTTGTTGATTCATCTATATGTCCTGTTTCTTATAAAACAATCTTAGGCATTTCTCAAGTCCCCAAATCAGTTCCAATTAATGAGTTACCTGTTACTTTTCCCACACTTGATGGCATTTGTCGTTTGGCAGTTGATTCAAGGCTACCAACCAAGACTGCAATTGTTGCAACTCCTTGAATTTGTGAAGACTAACCCCTTACCAGTTCTATCAGTCACAAGAGCTATGCATGCAAATGACACTTTGGCTACTCAAGTTTCAGAAGCACTCCATGCCTCTGAAGGTGCCACACCCATTGCTCTGGATGATATTCCTGATGTTTCTGATTCTGTTGAATCTGCAGTTGACCATGTAGCAGCACAGCATAATGCCGTTAGCAGTACTGGTGTCACATCTCACAGCCTTGCTCCTGTTTCCTTGCCACATTTGCAATTTGACGGTGGTATCACAAGAGACAAGTTTATAGCATTGCAAAAAAGCGATCCTTCTCTAGCTCCTCTTCTATGGCAACATGCTCACAACAATGACAAGTCATTCTTTGTGATTAATGACATGCTCATGTGTTTTACATCTACAGCTAATCATGCATGTTTCTAATGCTCTGGTAGTTCCTCAAGAATTAAGGCATAAAGTTTTGGTAGCAGTACATGAAGGTTTGGGTCATGGTGGAGTAAACTCCGCCAGAGGCCTCATAAACAAGCATTTTTCATGGCCAAAAAATGGCAGCTGACATTAGAGCTCACATTCAGTCTTGTGCCAAGTTCAGCAAATTTAACAAATCTGGTAGAACAAAAGTTCCCATGGTAGAACCTGAAATAATTTCCGAACATTGCGAAAAGCTTGCAGTGGACATTGTAGGTCCTTTACCACTTTCTAAGAATAAACTCAGGTACATATTTACCTGTATGGAATTGTCCTCGGGATTTCCATTTGCATTAGCACTTAAGTTATACACTGCTGAGGAAACAGCTAAAGCTATACTCTCAGTTATTTCTAATTTGGGCACTCCTCTTCAAATCCTTTCAGACCAAGGCTCCAACTTTTTGTCTCTAATACTCTTTCTACTCTATAAGCATTTTGGTATAGGTAAGATTAAAACCTCGCCATATCACCCTCAATCTAACGGCCATTTGGAGAGATTTCACTCCACTTTAAAGAATATGCTCTCCAATTGTGTTGAGAATAAGCAAGACTGGCCGGTAGCACTTGACCTTGCAATGTACTTCGCAAGGAATTTGTTTCATTCTGGCATGGTTTCACCCCACATGAATTATTATTTCTGAAGCCCACTCCTTTTGTTTTATTATCAACTCTAAAGTCTCAGACTCAGCTCCCGCTGTTAATCTTTCACATTCATACGTGATTTGGACAACCAACTGGCACGCCAATCCCATCATGTCAAAAGTGCCCAGAGCTCTATGCACCACAAGACTCTCTGAAGAATCCAATTTGGCAGCTGAATTTAAGATTAGTAACTTAGTTTACAAAAGAGAACCTGGCATAAACAAATGTTTAGAGGCATCCTGGGATGGACCATTTGACAATACCCAACTACTGCCACCTGTGAATTGTGCTATCATTCCCAAGAAAACCAAGTCAAAGGTTGTCCATCTCTCTCAGGTTAAAAGAGCCACTCCTGTTTTCAGAACTCTCATCATTCCAGATGAGGAGGTTGAAGATCCCATCCCCATAAACATTACTCAGCCTGTGATCCTTGAACCCCAGCAGCAGTTGCAGCTTGACAATGTTTTATCTTCATATCCCTCGGTGTTTAGTGACAAACCTGGTCTCACTTCACTTGTATCTCACTCTATTTCTGTAACATCTACCACACCTTTTTGGTCTCCACCCTATTCTGTCCCTTTGGCACATCAAGAAGCATTCAGGCAAGAGATTGAAAACCTCTTATAGCCTTGGGAATCATTGAACCATCCACTTCCCTCTGGTCGAGCTCACCAATGCCAGTAAAGAAGAAAGACGGTGGCATTAGAATAGTCATAAGATTATAGGAAACTGAACGATGTTACTGTGCACAACCCTTTCTCAATGCCTTCAATTGATGACATACTAGCTCACATACAAAGTTTTTATCAAAGATGGACCTTTTAAAGGGGTTCCATCAGGTTCCCATGACTGAAGAAAACCCCTAACAGCATTCACCTGCTTGCAGGGTAAATTCCAGTATAGAGTTATGCCATTTGGCCTTACCAATGCCTCTTCTACTTTTCAGTTACTAATGCAGTCTGTTTTACTTGGCTTAGAACACTTATGTCTACCCTACATTGACGATATTATCATCTATTCTGTGGCATTTGATGAGCATCTTTCCCACATTTCATCTGTTCTTTCCAGACTTGATCATGTCGGCCTTACTGTTAAAGCTTCCAAGTGTGCTTGGTGTTTTCAGTCTTTCAATTTTCTCGGTTTTCATGTTGGGAAGGGAAAACTTTCCATTCCTGAAGCTAAAGTGGCTCACATTAGAAACTTTATCATCCCTCCAACCAAATCAGATTTGAGATCATTTTTGGGCCTTTTTATTCAAGATGTATACCCTCTATGGCCAATTATACTTCTGTTCTATCTTTCACCTTCGACATAGTGGCTCTGACCCTGTACAGACGACTACATTACAAATTTTAATTGCATTATCAGTTCTGTATCATCACATGCTTCACTTGTAATCCCCATTAGTGATGATGCATGGTGTTTGTACACTGATGCACAAGATACATACATAGATGATGTATTATGCGGTTACAGGAACAGTTCCTGGACACCCTGTTCATTTTATTCTAGGCAACTGCAGCCCCGGGAAAATAAATATGCAGCAGTTGACCTGGAGGCCCTGGCTCAACTAGACTCTGTCAGATATTTTCACTTCTATTTATTTGGACGCTTCTTCAAGGTGTTCACCGACCACAAAGCATTAGTGGATATTATTGCTGGCAACCCTCCATCATCCAGATTTGCCAGATGGAAGGAGAAACTAGCTGAATATCGCTTTGACTTGATTCATGTTAGTGGAAAGAATAATCCTGTAGCAGATGCCCTCTCCAGGCAGTCCTGGCCTCCATTGCAGCAGTCTCCACCTGCAGCCACACCCTCTCTGCAGCCTAATCTGCAGCAGCAGTCTCATTCTACTTAGTAGCTCCATTTCCGAAGGAGGGAGAGATGTGGTGTAGTGACCACTCCCCCCACATTAATGGCCACACCCCTTCAGACACTTTCCGTAGAGCCTTATATTATTTCTACTTAGTTAGTCACATTTCCATTTACAGTTCACCTGACCCTCATTCTTTTATTATTTCATGCCTTATTTTCACTATTCTATATTTGGTTCAATCACCTGATCACCCAGCGCATGCCCAGCTGGTTCTCTATATATTGGCCGGTTGAGCACGTGTACCCCTCAGTGTCCATCTTGAGTCTTGCATGTTTGTATTTTTGAATCGGTTCAAAATTCACAAATTAGTGTGTTCATTTCTCTCTATAATTTCTTTTTCCAAGAATAATAATATATCCCGCACATCAGTCATTGGCGACTACTACCTATTGCTGCCATTTTGTTACATTGTTTCATGAAATTCAGCTTAGGCAGGAGCAAAACACTCACTTGAGTAAATAGATACTTGGAAATTATCATGTAGTCAATTCTTCTTATAAATTGTGTAGTTTTTGGTGTTGTCTAGAGGTGTGGCTTACTGAACTAAGTTAGAAACTCTGACAGCTAAACAATGTCCACAAGAAGTGATTCTATGACAGAGCCATATCAATGTGATGTTCTGCCATAGAAACATTTCTTGTGGACATTGTTTTACTTCACTGAAATATCATCCATACATCAATGATGGCCATTGGAAATGGTTGTAACGTTTGTATTAAATCTTTTTACGACTGGTGAATGTCAAATATACCTAGTCACTGAAGATAATTCACAATAATAAAGATTGAAGATAAGTATATGTGGCATTTGTTTAAATATATATATATATAATGTTAGGCATGTTTTCTAATTGAGGCTTATAATGATCACTTCAGTTTATTTGCTGAATATGTTTGCTGTAGCCCAGGTATAATCTATAGCATGTTGAACTCAATGTTTACTCATCATTTCTGTTCTCCAGTCTGTCATTCAATTTCATTTCTGCACTATAACTGAAATTATAGTACAGCTACTCACATAAGGAGTAGGTCTCCTGACGTATATAACATTTTCTCATTTTTTTCTCTCATACTGCAGATTTACCATTGTGAGAGAACTAACAATGTACTTTGGCCCACTTAGTGCTGCTGTGAGTTAAAATTGAGGGAAATCACTGATTAACATTAATTCATTATTATTTGTTTAGTCATCAGATGGACTTTTGACTACTACGGCAGTAAGTTCATTTATGTATAGTTACTCTTAAGCGTTTAAATTAAATTTATTAAGTGTACTGCTTGTTGGATATTTGAATAATCATTAAGCAAGAGTTAAAATTGAGGAAAATCACTGATTAATGTTGATTATAATTATTATTTGTTTAGTCATCAGAAGGACTATTGACTACTGTGGCAGTAAGTTCATTGATGTACAGTTACTCTTAAGCGTTTAAATTAAAAATTTTATTAAGTGTATTGCTTGTTGGATATTTGAATAATCATTAAGCAAGAGTTAAAATTGAGGAAAATCACTGATTAATGTTGATTATATTATTTGCTTAGTCATCAGATGGACTTCTGACTACTACGGCAGTAAGTTCATTTATGTAAAGTTACTCTTAAGCGTTTAAATTAAATTCATTAAGTGTACTGCTTGTTGGATATTTGAATAATCATTAAGCAAGAGTTAAAATTGAGGAAAATCACTGATTAATGTTATTATTTGTTTAGTCATCAGATGGACTTTTGACTACTACGGCAGTAAGTTCATTTATGTATAGTTACTCTTAAGCGTTTAAATTAAATTTATTAAGTGTACTGCTTGTTGGATATTTGAATAATCATTAAGCAAGAGTTAAAATTGAGGAAAATCACTGATTAATGTTGATTATAATTATTATTTGTTTAGTCATCAGAAGGACTATTGACTACTGTGGCAGTAAGTTCATTGATGTACAGTTACTCTTAAGCGTTTAAATTAAAAATTTTATTAAGTGTATTGCTTGTTGGATATTTGAATAATCATTAAGCAAGAGTTAAAATTGAGGAAAATCACTGATTAATGTTGATTATATTATTTGCTTAGTCATCAGATGGACTTCTGACTACTACGGCAGTAAGTTCATTTATGTAAAGTTACTCTTAAGCGTTTAAATTAAATTCATTAAGTGTACTGCTTGTTGGATATTTGAATAATCATTAAGCAAGAGTTAAAATTGAGGAAAATCACTGATTAATGTTATTATTTGTTTAGTCATCAGATGGACTTTTGACTGCTACGGCAGTAAGTTCATTTATGTATAGTTACTCTTAAGCGTTTAAATTAAATTTATTAAGTGTACTGCTTGTTGGATATTTGAATAATCATTAAGCAAGAGTTAAAATTGAGGAAAATCACTGATTAATGTTGATTATAATTATTATTTGTTTAGTCATCAGAAGGACTATTGACTACTGTGGCAGTAAGTTCATTGATGTACAGTTACTCTTAAGCGTTTAAATTAAAAATTTTATTAAGTGTATTGCTTGTTGGATATTTGAATAATCATTAAGCAAGAGTTAAAATTGAGGAAAATCACTGATTAATGTTGATTATATTATTTGCTTAGTCATCAGATGGACTTCTGACTACTACGGCAGTAAGTTCATTTATGTAAAGTTACTCTTAAGCGTTTAAATTAAATTCATTAAGTGTACTGCTTGTTGGATATTTGAATAATCATTAAGCAAGAGTTAAAATTGAGGAAAATCACTGATTAATGTTATTATTTGTTTAGTCATCAGAAGGACTTGTGACTACTGTGGCAGTAAGTTCATTTATGTACGGTTACTCTTAAGCTTCTAAATATAATGTATTAAGTGTACAGCTTGTTAGATATTATTGAACAATCATTAAGCTATTCATTTAGTGCAATTCTGTAAATTTAGGTGAATAATGTTCTTAAAATTCTTATCAGTTATATTGAACCTTTATTTTAGATGACTACGGATGGTGCTATCACTTACACCGGCAAAGCATCTGCTTTATTGGTATGCATCACACTGACATTGCTTCAGCTTCTATAAGACTTTCTGTTAAAAGAATTAGACTTATGTTTTGACACTACCTCAGCTTTTATTGTTCATTTTGCTTCTTTATTAATGTGTTATATGCATGTTTTGGGGTTTATGTAGAAATTTACTTGTAAAATAAGGAATTTAATTATTAACTCAACATGCATTCACAAGAGGGTTCCAGTACTCAGTTTGTCTGTTAGTCAGTCAGTCAGTCTGTCTGTCAGTCACTCTGTCGCACAACCAAGAGTGGATCTCGAAATTAGCAGCCTCCTGAAGATTAAAACAAGAATCAAATTGTTGCACTGGACATTATGAGTCCCTTTAAATTGCCAGAAATTTTTGATTGGACTTTTTTCAGAAAAAGTAGTTAGTTATAGGCCATGTGGCTGAATTGAATTGTTAGTAATACCCCTTACCGTCACGCAGTACTCGCGTGAACAAATAATTTCTTCCTCCAGTTCATGGTAGTTCTGCTTCATAGTTCTCGGTGGTTTACCTGTTGGAGTTCCCTGTTGAAACTTAGCATTTACATCTACCGTTTCACTGCAAGTGCCACATATCGACTTGCACGAGCCACATATTGATATACATGAACTACATATTGACATGTTAATACTTATACCAAATAAATTATTCTTTATAACATTGTTATGACTAACTTTATTGTAACACCATTCGCACCTTTGGTGCTCATTATAACAGTAGCTACAGAGATTAGTTACTTTAATAATACTTAATAAAATGATAATAATATTAATAAACATTTTTTTTATTATTTATTATTATTATTAATAATAACATTAATATAATAATACTATTATTATTTAATAGCAAATTTTCTGAGTTCTAACAGCCAATATAATATGTTTAATTAAAACTTAAAAACGAAATAATATTTCTATTTTTATTACTATTGTAGTTGTTATTATTATTATTATGTTATTGTTATTATTATTATTGTGGAACCTCTGATAATGAAGTCTCTAACAAGCTAATCACCTCTATTTAGCTAATATTCCACTAAAATGAGTGCTTATCGCCTCTAACATCAGATTTATGAGCTAAAAACTGGTCCCAAATTATTCTCTTCTCTTTTTTCATGCAGTGTTCTTTTAGTTAACTTATGAAACTATAATCAAGACCACTTAGTATTGAGATTTTTCGTTTGGGTAAGAAAAACTAAAACTAAGCCATGGACTGCCTAAAAAATAAAACTAAGTACTTTAGATGACAGTAGATCTTATTATAACCAAAACTACTGATAGAGTGGGTGATAAAAACTAAATTTATGCAATTTTTATTGCCACCAATTCACCTTGAATAATACAATATTAAGTGAAGATCCAAAAACATTTAATTAAACACTCTAAACAACATCAAAAAATGCACCTCCTTTACATACTCAAGATTTACTATTATTAATTTTGTTAGGGAAAAACCATAAGCTATTTTCTCAAGGAGTACATCATAAGAGTATGAGAAATCATACAAGTTAACTTTAGCTAAGTTTAACTAGCTGAAACTTTTTGGTGGCAAGATATGAAAACTAAACCTAAGCATAGAGTTTGTCTATCATTATAAATAACTAAACTTAAAATGTCTGAACTTTCTATACCAAAACTAAGCTGCTATCACGAGTAATAAGAACTTGAGGTTTAACAGTGTTACTTGAAGATGACTTTTGACCATTCAAAATATAGAGCTCAAACTCTGAGATTGCGGTCATGCTTAAGTAACAGTAATGGACTAGATCACATAGAAAGATGTCATAAATGCTAGATCATAATTATGACAGTAATTAACAATATAAGAGTATATTAATATTCATTGGTTTGGTTGTTTTTTGTTGTTGTTTTTTGTATGTGAGTAGTGTATGTGTGCATGAGTGTAACAAACAAAGTTCCTATGCAATTTATTGATAGCCTGGGTGTCCAGCCTGAATCCCAGACTAAGTGGATGATGAGACTTTTGAGTTTTAGTGGGCATGAGTTAAATGTCAAAAAAGAGCTTAGAGCTGCACTGTAATCTTGCTAATAGAGATTGACTAAGATGCTTGTGAATGTTTAGTGGTAGCAAATTCACTAGACTGTTAAGAATGCTATGGGCTACGTCAAAATTGTGAATGCACTTGGGAGAGGCTCAATGGCATTTTTTTTCACAAGTGTGATTTATCACTTAAGCTTATCTGACTCAAATTCAATTTTTTCATTCAACAGATCTAGCTTTGAAGAATTTGGGTGCAATTTGGGTGCAATTTTGGCATTTCCTTGTTTCAGAATAAGTGACAGATGAATACTGCAGCATTACTGTGTACAATGTTGACACAAGTTATTATTGCCAAATAACATTAGATAGTCGCAATTCAAACCGTGTATGGGGAGAAGTGAGTCACTCTTTGCACAAGTGGGACACAACCAATAAGCTGGAATGAACAGCTAAGTTAAAGTCCCTTAAAATGTATAATCTCATATATGCTTCCTACATGTATGTCACAATTGTATTGTCTTAAGAGACAATAGGAATAAAGCATTAAATTTAACTTAACAATTGTTCAATTTGTTGTGCTTTCTCTTTAATGTATTTGAGTGATCACAAGCTGCAGTATGCGAGCCATTAGTTTTGCTGCTGTCAGAAAGCTCTTTAGCTAAATGTATTTTCTGATGTTCTATTGGAAAGGAACAAGGAACTAAGTTGGGGGACATCAATTGAAAGTGGATAGCAGGGGAAGTGGAGTGGTGAGGGTCTGGGCATGGCCGTACCAAATTTGTTCTGGAGGAATGTGGAAGTGGTGAGTGCCCCACCTCCTTTATACCTATATTTCTACCGCAAATTAGCCGTGATTGCTAAACCTAGTGTTGGAAAGGGTGGCTGACACGCACAGGAATTTCTATTTGTGGTTGAGGAGGGCTATTCCCGGTAATTTGCTAACGGTAATTGACCGCCGCAATATATGTGCGACAGAACAAATTTGGTATGGCCATGTCCCCAGACCTATTCCCAGCGTAGCGGTTCGGTAAAGGGTTTGGCTACGCCGGACTACTGCGGAGGTAGATTAGCGGAAATGCACACCGGGTTCATATCCTCGGTATCATCTTAGTGAAGGTTGCACCTCGTCATGAACTTTGTTTCGAGGTAGTCTAGAAAATGGCTGGTCTTATTGTCTTAAGTATAATTGGCGAGCGAGCGTAGCGAGCGAGACACTTACAGGGGTAACACAATCGAAAATCGGGGATGTCAGTTTATTTGGCGAGCGAGCGAAGCGAGCGAGACAGTATTAGGGGTGGATAATGCAAAATCGGGTATATGTTATATGTATATATATATGTATGTATGTATGGATTGTACGTATGCCCTTTAAACGCGCGCGCGGGGAATGTTTTTTCTTCAAAAAACACGGCTTTTTAGGCTTGACCCCAGTTTATTCTGAAACTACAGCATTAAGCAAGCCTTACTTTATACTTAAGCTCCAAAGTGTGAGAAAATTCCTGCGAAAACGCTTGCTTTTCAAGAAACAAAAAGTTGATTCGATCGGTTACTATGACATTGAAGACCCTTTACCAGATTTAAATTCAAAACGTCGCCTTTTTTCCGGCTAAGTGCGGCTTGTTACTAGTTGTCAAGAGCCACCTGTAGTCAGTACTAAGAGAGCTATCATTACTTCTGAAAAGCGTATGTAAGCACATAAAGTATTAATGCTAAGGAAGCTACTACTACTCGAGGGATACCGAGGTAAGTACGCAATTCCATATTTGTTAGCTAAATATGCAAAATAACTCTGGCCTTTCTTTTTTATAGCTAAGAGCTTGTTGTCAACAGTGACTGGTAAATTCAAATAGTCAGAAGGACTCAAATTTGGTACTACAAAAGTTACCACTGCTCAAGAAAATGAGGTAAGAAAGTAATTTGTATTTGTGTGCTAAAATTGATTGTCTTTGTTTTTGTAGGTGAGGAGCTTGTTGTCAAGAATTCAAGGTAATTCAGATGGCCAAAGTAACTTCAATGATACTACAGAAGTTATCAATACTCAAGAATGAGGTAAGTAGTAATTCCATATTTGTTGGCTAAAATTACAAATAATAACACTGGTTTATTTTTTATCGTAGCTGAAAGCTTGTTCAAGAGATACTGGTGATTGAGATTATCAGAATGGCAGATGTTTGATACTACAAAAGTTATCATTAATCAGGTAAGAGAGTGATTTTGTACTTGTTTGCTGAAATAAAAGGTCATAACTGCTATTATAGTGTTTGCATGAACTAAGCTAAAACATAGTAACAATACTTTTATGTTACCTAACTATCAGGCTCGCTCGCCATTTGTGCTCAAGCACACCACTAGTTTATTTATTTGTATATATGTATGGACGTACGTAAGGCATTTTTGTACTTTGACCCTCGCGTTTTTGTGTTAGTTCGGTTGTCGCCCCCGTCCCAAATTGCACTAAACAGAATCCTCTGGTTTATCGATCAGTACCCGTATCACCCTAGAAATTGAATTGTTTACCGTTTTGAATTCTTTTGCCGGTACAGTTAAAACTTGACAACTTAAGGGACTTCCATTTCTATTCGAGTTAGTGGCAGTGGTAAGTCAATGCGCTCTTTGTCATGGTTATAAGCCGTGCGCACAGTATTTACCTGAAAATACATTGTCCACTAGACTACTGCGAAGATAAGTCTGTGTAGGTGCATGTCCAGCTGTGTCAAAGCATTGTGTGTTACAACCACTACTTAGCTAAAGAATATCACAAAGAAAACTTTTAAATAACGTGTATTGTTTTGTTGTTGTTTTTTTTTCCTTCAATTCAAGCAGTTGCAGAGAGTTGTTACTATGGCACTGAAATCCCTTTACCCTGTATGCTAAATTTAAAAACTTGACCTTATTTTCAGTAGCTTCAGTGTTAGAAGTCAATAAAAATAGTATAGTCTTTAGGCTCGCTCGCCATTTGTGCTCAAGCACACCACTAGTTTATTTGTATATATGTATGGACGTATGTATGTCATTTTGTACTTTGACCCTCGCGTTTTTGTGTTAGTTCGGTTGTCGACCCCGTCCCAAATTGCACTAAACAAAGTCCTCTGGTGATCGATCAGTACCCGTATCACCCTAGAAATTGAATTGTTTACCGTTTTGAATTCTTTTGCGGGTGCAGTTACAACTTGAAAACTTAAGGGACTTCCATTTCTATTCGAGTTAGTGGCGGTGGTAAGTCAATGCGCTCTTTGTCATGGTTATAAGCGGTGCGCAACAGTATTTTCTTGAAAATACATTGTCCACTAGACTACTGCGAAGGTAAGTCTGTGTAGGTGCATGTCCAGTTGTGTCAAAGCATTGTGTGTTACAACCACTACTTAGCTAAAGAATATCACAAAGAAAACTTTTAAATAACGTGTATTGTTCTGTTGTTGTTGTTTTTTTCCTTCAATTCAAGCAGTTGCAGAGAGTTGTTACTATGGCACTGAAATCCCTTTACCCTGTATGCTAAATTTAAAAACTGGACCTTATTTTCAGTAGCTTCAGTGTTAGAAGTCAATAAAAATAGTATAGTCTTTAGGCACGCTCGCCATTTGTGCTCAAGCACACCACTAGTTTATTTATTTATTGGCGAGCGAGCGTAGCGAGCGAGACAGTATTAGGGGTGGATAATGCAAAATCGGGTATATGTTATATATATATATGTATGTATGTATGGATGGTGCGTATGCTCTTTAAACGCGCGCGCGGGGAACTTTTTTCTCCTAAAAACATGGCTATTTAGGCTTGACTCCAGTTTATTCTGAAACTACAGCATTAAGCAAACCTTACTTTACACTTAAGCTCCAAAGTATGAGAAAATTCCTGCTAAAACGCTTGTTTTCAAGACACAAAAAGTTGATTCGACAGGTTACTATGGCATTGAAGACCCTTTTCCAGACTTAATTTCAAAACTTCGCCGTTTTATGGGGGGATACGGAGTGCCGGTTGTTGGTTGTCAAGAGCCGTTGGTAGTCAGAATGCCGTAGTATTAATGCTATGGAAGCTACTACTTCTCGAGGGATGCTGAGATAAGTACGGAATTCCATATTTGTTAGCTAAATATGCAAAATTAACTCTGGCCTTTCTTTATTGTAGCTAAGAGCTAGTCAACAGTGACTGGTCAATTCAAATAGTCAGATTGGCTCAAATTTGGTACTACAAATGTTACCACTGCTCAAGAAAATGAGGTAAGAAAGTAATTGTGTATTTGTGTGCTAAAATTGATTGTCTTTTGTTTTTGTAGGTGAGAGCTTGTTGTCAAGAATTCAAGGTAATTTGGATGGTCAAAGTAACTTCAATTTGATACTACAGAAGTTATCAATACTCAAGAATGATGTAAGTAGTAATTCCATATTTGTTGGCTAAAATTACACTGGTTTATTTTTTTATCGTAGCTGAGAGCTTGTTCAAGAGTTACTGGTGATTGAGATTATCAGAATGGTTGATGTTTGATATTACAAAAGTTACCATTAATAAGGTAAGAGAGTGATTTTGTATTTGTTTGCTGAAATCAAATGTCATAACTGCTATTATAGTGTTTGCATAAAATAAGCTAAAACATAGTAACATTTTATGTTACCTAACTATCAGGCTCGCTCGCCATTTGTGCTCAAGCACACCACTAGTTTATATATATGTTTGGACGTATGTATGTCATTTTGTACTTTGACCCTCCGTATTTTTGTGTTCGCTCGGCGTTCGACCCCGTTCCAAACTTCACTAAACAGAATCCTCTGATTTTGCGACCATTACCGGTGTCACCTTAGAAATTGAATTGTTTACCGCTTTGAATTGTTTTGCGGGTGCAGTTAAAACTCAAAAACTTATGGGAGCTCCATTTCTATTCGAGTTAGTGGCGGTGGTAAGTTAATACGCTATTTGTCACAGTTATAAGCACTACTCAACAGCATTTACTTGACAATTCATTGTCCACTAGACGAACCACGAAGGTAAGTCTTGCGTAGGTATGTTCAGTTGTGTGAAAGTATTGTGCGTTACAACTACTATTAAGAATATCACAAAGAAAATTTTAAATAACGGCACTTGATTTTGTTGCTTCTTTTTCAATTCAAACAGTTGAGGGGAGTGGTTACTATGGCATTGAATCCCCTTTACCGTATATGCGTAATTTAACAACTCGACTTTATTTTAGTAGTTTGAATAACAATAGTGTAGTTTAAGGCTCGCTCGCCATTTGTGCTCAAGCACACCACTAGTAGCTATGCTCAATTTTGGCTTTGCACTTGGACGGAGTAACGGCCCACCCGCAGTGACCTCAACCTGTGTGAATATGATTCCTGCATCTGCTAGTCCTCACGTGAAACAATCCGGTAATGGTACTTACGACGTGACCGTAAATGTCCCCGTCAGTTCCAGCAACACCAGATATTTCTCTTACACTGCAGGCACTCAATACAGTGGTAAGTTTACCTTTAAACCACTGTACTCCTTCAACAATACACCATCTTACCCATGTCTAGCCATGAGTTGTAAGATACCTAATATAATAGCAAATTGAATTGAGTCCTAATACAGGAAATATGGAAAGAACGAAATAAGAGATATGTTGATACCAGCTTGAATCTTCATTCAAGTGTTTGAATTTAGTGGGTAGCTAACTAGGTATGTAAATTTAATTATCTCCATCTTTGAGAGTTATCAGCCTAGCTATACACCTATGTGTGATATTGTTTTTTCTTGCTTTTTTTAGTAACATAGTTATATGTTTTATTTGTCAGGTAACATTTCAGCTGGCAACAATGTGGCCATTCGAGGGTTTTTGATACAAGCTATAAATCCATCTGGTGACAGAATAGGAACTTTCACTGCTGGTTGAGATTGTTAGACTGTTTCAGTGTAAATTCTCTTCCTGATACAGTAAGTATGTAAATTAAATTATTATCAGTATTATTACAATTTATACAAACCATCACAGTTCTTGGTATGCATAAACCAAAAATTTATGTATTTGCAGAAATAGGCACAATAGAGTTAGCTATGAAGCATACACTGAGTTTTAGTTAGGACATATGGGGTGTTAGCTATTCATTTTAAATTAAGTGCTGCAAAATAGGGTCACAATTGTATTTAATTTCTCTAATTTCTTTGTTTATCAGATATACCATCGTCCGGAATCAAAAAGAACACTTTGGGCCACTTAGTGAAGCAATAAGTTTTATCATAGTTGTTGCAGCAAAATAGTATGTTTACTTGTACATACAAGATTCCATTGATAAATGCTGTGTGTGGTGAGTCCAAATGAAAACAATTTTTTAAATAGTGACTTAGCTAAAGTTAGTCATAGCATTATGACTTGGAGAGGGACACAATAAAAACCTTTTTGTATTACGTAGTCCTGCAGAATAAGGGGCATTTTTTGTCAAAGTTCGCATTAGAGTATTAGTTTTTCTTCTTGCCCTAAAATGTTCTTCATCAAATCAGTGTCTCAAAACGTCTTGCAGACTTTGTGTCAGTAGTGGGAGAATCGAAATATTTGCAATTGTATTTTAACTGAATTCAGTAGTAAGAGTAATTAATACCTTGCAATCAGGTCCATAATAATATACTGTTAATGCTTATATTTATTTTGTATCAAGTAAAAATTCATAAAATTACTTGGTTGCCATTATGTCAGCAGTGAAAAACTCTGGGAAATTGCGAATATTAATTTCATTCCTGCAAAATATTAATTTGGACCAACATTCCAGAAATATGTGTAAAATCACTAGCATAGGGTTCTAGGGTGTAGAATCACTATCTGGCATTAGTTTTTAAATTAATTTAAATTTAAGTTAATTTTTATGTGGTATTGCTAATTTTGTACCTATAATTAAATATTATACTAGAGATAAAATATTTTATTTTTATTGCTGTTCTGCACACAAGCAAGGCAGCTATTACAATAATAGTTCATTGAAGACGAAATTTTGTTCGTTAGTTTTATTGTTTGTTTGTCCATCTGCCTCGATGTGTGCTATTTTATCTGCAATAGCTCGTGCTCAATATTTTAGTTATCATCTGCAACAAATTTAACTATGCAATGGGTACAACTGTTTTAAAATAAAATTGTGTCATTGTGTATTCTAGTCTTCGGATGTGTCAAATCCTTCTACCATGCCAATGCAGGTATGACAACATAAATGTAACCCAGGATTCAGACATGACTGGAGAGTTGAGTACTGGTACAGTCGATGGGTCAGGTGGAGCTACAGATGATGCATCAATCATTTCAGTATCAAAAATTGTATCAATTTTTGCATTGGTTTCTGCTTTAATGTTAACATCTTTTTGAGACATCAAAACAATTACTATAGCTACTATTATAAAAAGTAATTTCTGTTGCCAGTAATTTAGAGTTAGATTATAATGTATTTATAATTGAGTGCATCATTATGATTTCTTTTAACAGCTAATTATTATTTTGTCTCTGATGATAATCAGATATGTAGATACTGTGGGTATTATGGCCCGGTATTTGGAGATGCAACTCTTTTCAGGCACTCTTTAGCCACAATACTTGTTGTTAAGTTGCTACCACCAGGGTTAATTAACTTACCAGAACCAGTGAAATGACACACAAACTCAACTTAAATACCACACAGGTAATGACAAAGTATTCATAAAAGAGAAACTCCACACACACAAATAAGGAAAAGACCAAACTATTAACAAAACCACACCCACAACTTGATACATGTTAATAATAAGAAAAATATATGCTATATCAGTAGCCTATCCCGCCGCCACGTAATCCCCTCCAAAACCATTGCCCGTGTCCTGAGAGGTAATTCGAATCACACAGGGGGTGGTCACCAGTAGAATTGACCTCTGCATCTTCGTCTTTCACCTTCTTCCTATTAACTTATTTTCTCTATCTTGATCTTCTGCAGTCTTCTCTTTGCCTTTAGTTTCTGTCTCCAGATTTCCATCTCAATCTTCAGTTTTTTGAGAATCCTTGTCCTACTTCTCTTCAGCCCAAGACGTGAAAGGCCATCGGCATTAGCATTTTCTGATCCAAGTCAACTTAATCTTGTAATAGTGCGAAACCTCCAGTATTATGTTCAACCTGGATGAGAATAACGATAAACACAGAGCATTGTGTTCAGTAACCATGGTTAAAGATCTCCCATAAGCCAGTGCTTAACTAGTGACATCACACCAAACAATTACAGTTTGGCTGTTATATATCTTTTTTTGCTCCGTGGAGCTGTCAAGAGTGGAACCCTAGTGGCACAATTTCTTAAGGTCTCATCACACTGAGCACGGATCCCAGTCCCAACATGCTGGCCTCAGCCTGGAGCTTAAATATATCACTACTACTTGGAACAGTTATCTTTACATGGTCACAAACTGGATTGCATAGCTCACCAAAAGCCACCTCTCCATCTCAGGAGACCACTCGACCATTTTTTTGAGCCCGGAGTCAGAACTGAGTAGAATTTAGCAAACCCTTTCACAAATTTGCTTTAATACTCTATTGAACAAAGAACAGCCCTCAAATCTTTGTGAGTCTTAGGTCTATGACATTCCTTCATGTCTTCAACACGTGAGTCACGGCTACTTAATCTCAACTTATGCGATGCCCCAGATATTCCAAATATGACCGCCCCCACTGACATTTCTCTGGTCTTGCCGATAAACTACCCTGCTCAAAGTCTCCAAAACCAATCTTATGTCATGAACATGTTTGCTTGGATCTCGACTATGATACCAAAGTGTCATCTTTATGAAGCTTACATTTCTTTCAAAGCCATCTCCATAGATGCTTTAGCTCTCAAAGTACAATATTCTCCAGCTTTCCAGACATCACATTTTTATACTCACTCAGACATTCAGCCAGCTCGCACTCATCTACACACATCTGATTTAAAAAAACTGTAAATCCTCTGCAAAATGCTTCCCTTCTGCCACAACTGTAACAGCTCCATAAACTGCTCAAGGATTCTAAATTATTTCACATATTATTTCACTTGCACAACAATACGCTTTCTATTCTTTACATCTACCTCTTCCACTTGATAGTTCACCTTATTCAACTTCTCAATTACAGTATACATCACTTCCCAACTATCATCCATTTCACTAGCCAAACCTGGTATTCTACACAATACCAAATCACCTACTGATAATTCCCTGTCAAGAGAATACATCTAGTGAACTTTACCTTTGTTTGAACTTTCAGAGGTCTCCAAAATGCTCTCTCTCTAATCTTTCCCTCAACTCCACAACCCACTCAGAAATATTCAAGCCATCACCAACCCTTCTCCTCCCAGCCTGTGTACAAGAAGTCAAGAGGTGTCATAACATTCTGCCCATAAACTAATAGATATGGGGAGAACCTGGTGTCTTGGTTGGGACATTGATGAAGTGCAAAAATGTCGAGAGGAACACACCCTTCCCAATTTTTGCCCTCGTTGCTGGCTTTAGCAAGGATCATTTCCCAGATCCCACTTGTTCTAATCTTTGGATATCCCAAAGTATCCCGCCAATTCTCTCATTATATTGGCAATGTTAGCCCTGTATGACTATTAACCCAGCAACCACTGACTTGGCCCTCCTACTTTGTAGCATCACAAAGTGATTGTGTATCAATTGAAAATTCCAATTTTGTAGCTTCCAATGCTATGGACAGAAAAATCACAATTCTTGGTGGGGACAAAATGGTGCTTAAGAAAATAATATTTCTCATTTTCAATAGTCTGATAGCTTTGAGTATTACAACGAGGCCAAAGCCTCCTGACTAAATTTCAGGGTATCCCTAAATAATTTATGAACACCATCAACTACCTATAAGTTGATTATAAATATGCAGTACTACTGTGTTACATAGTAGTTATAGTATTTCAGATATCCTACCAAGGGCCAGCACCTGGTATAATTGACTCCTTAAGGACACTATGATGGAACAAAAGATTAAAAATGGTTGTTAATTTTAATTAATGCTATAACTAATACTTGCAGCTATCATCAGTTACAAGCTCCTAACCACTAATTAATCACTTATAGGGCATTCTGGTGTGGGACGAGCACTTGCAGGTGATATGTACTTCCAAGTTGTGGAATAATTGTGTTCCTGCAGAATTTTCAATAGGTATAATTAGAGAAGGAGCAAATTTTTTTGTGCATTTTCCAGTTTAGTGAATCAGAATGAATGAACAATTAACTTATGCATATATAATACTTATAGCACGAGTCAGAGTACAATATGGGGAAATATTTTACGAGCACGCAAAATATTTTCACGAGCCAAAGGCGAGTGAAAATGTGGCGTGAGAGTAAAATATCATTCCCATATTGTACGACGAGTGTGATAAGTGATTTATTGCTTCTTTGAAATTTTTCTCAACCGGTTACAATACAATTTTCATTGATTTTACTCAATACGCTCGCGCTACAAGGAGCGTACAATATAAACCGTACAATATGGGAGAATACAGAACGCTCGCGTGATGCGGAAATATTCAAGTAAAAATATCAAAGCTGCAATAAAATTAGATATAATATTAGTCAGGGAAAGATGCCTAAAATCTTGATGAACTGGGAATAAATTACTTATCAAGAAATTTTTATATCAGAATGTAGGTAATAGTGTCTATAGTGACCCCTCAAAAGGTTGAAACCCAATTCCCCTAGGGGAACCCGCTATAGCCACTTAAAGTTTTCTATTGGTCTTCTTCTATGGCAATTGATTAAAAATGCGGTTATATAAAAACAGTCAAACACACTTCATGAATCAAGGTCTGAGTCTTCTTCAGGTTCTTCTTTGTCATCAATACAATTTTTGCATGTAATTCCTTTGCAATTTCCACATGCTGAGATGCATTTGACCTCATTCTTCCTACAGCAGTGTCTATTGCTGCAATCGCCTCTGCAATTACAGCTAGTAAACTCTAGCAACTCCTCAGGGCCCATAGGCAGTTGATTATAAACTGGTCATAACCTTGACTCCCTACTATCCTTCCATAGCTACTGGGATCCAAGGCCATGATTTCAAACAGCATCCAGTCCTAGGTTAGCAGGTAGGTACGCAAAGAGTGCTGCTGCACCTTCGGGAGGAAGAATTTCTGGTTTTATTACCCCAGCTGCAGCCTTTCTCAGAAACATGTTGTACCAAATTTAAGCTAATAGTGTTCATAATGCATGATAGATGTACTGGAAGATTGCAATACCATTCCCAATGACATCATCCATTGTAGTTCACACATCAAGGAAGACATCCGTGTGTTTGTTGACATCCCCTACACACAGTCTGTCATACAGAATGGCTATGTCATTATAAATTAGAAATGAAGTTGATGAATGTTACAATCTGTACCTATTCTAGTCTTGGGTTGGTGACCACTTGTCTCGTAATTAACTTTGCAAACACAAGTGATAAAGAGTTTTTTCCCACCAAAGATCATTCATGCAGCCTGCAACTTCAATGCCCTAATCATCTTTACGGTTTTTAGCTGTTTTCGGTGGGGATGTCTTCACATCATCAGCTGACAAGTTGTCAGGAACTCGATACCTTTTCCTAGCACTCTCTGTAGAGAACAGAGTCTACTAAGAGCATGCAAGGTGTTTGATAATAGCTATACCTTACATGGATGATTTGCAACTTGGTTGCAAAGAATTTTTTTTACATTTTTTGTATACAAGTTAAACTGTAGAATGTGTGCTACTGAAACTGATGCAGCTGATGCAGATGAACTGTGTCTTCTCTGGCTCTGTGCTGACTTTTTTTTACCTTTGCTGCAACTATAGAGTGACAAATTAGAGTTTGAGTTAGCAAAAAAAGTTTGTACTTACCAGTTGCCTCTATAGTAACTTTGACAATTGTACAGATTACACCTGCACTGTCTGTGATACCTCAAACTTTCATGTTAATGTGCTTCATTGAAATGCTTCAAAATTTCTGCATTTCCAACATTTTCTGCATACCCTTAGGCAATGATAAACTTTGAAAGTTGCCTATACCAGATATTGAGTTGGTGTCTCAGGCCCAGCATAGATAGAACAAGATGCAGACCTAGAACCATCCATGGTGCCACTAAAGGAGGCACTAGCTATAAGCAGACAATACTTACTAGCTGGTAACAGCTGCTGCAGATTATTATGAACACCAAAATAAGAAGTTTACACAAACCAGTTTGGGATTACTTATCACAACTGTAGAAGCATATACAAACATAGCTATGGTGTTTACAGTTAGTAGGCTACATTCACTGATTGCCATATAAGGTATTGAATAGCAAAACTTCAAGCAGCTGTAGCTAGCAAGTTCCCCTAGGGGGATTGGATTTCAAACTTTTGAGGGGTCATTATTGGCATCATTACCAGCATCCTGATGTACAAATTTCTTGGTAAGGAATTTATTCCCAGTTCTGACTATAAGACCTTGTTGCATTATGTGTCATAATAATAATTGTCTTTCATATCAACATCTACAATTAGGCATACAAAATATACCAATGTAGGACGTTACCTAGAACACTTTAATCTTGCCTCTCTTCATGTTTTTGAGTTTTTACAAAACCTGCTAACCTACAATGTGACCATAACCAAATGAGCAGCCTATTATTACAATTGAGCAAAAACAATACTAATACTTTAGCTTCATGAATGCAGCGTAAAATCAGATAATCATAATATGGTATATTATTAATGGGGAGTAATTGACTGAACAAATGCGGGTAGATTTCATTGCAATTCTGCAGTTTAAACTAGGGTACTTTTTTCAAAAGACGAATCATTAAATTTAAATTCTATCAAATTTTCCTGCTAAGGGTTCTGTTCCAGTACCTCTTCTTGTGTTAGATCATGCTAGATATAGCACGAAGCAAAACTTCTGGAAGCACAACGTCAACAATATTGTGACTAAAACTGAAATTAGAAATTTAATACCATAGCTGAGTCATTTTCCAATACAAAAAAAGTGTGGTATTATTTTGAAGTATCATGGCAGTGGTGAACTGAAAAAAATGATCTGAGTAGTCAAAATGATCTATCTAAGTCCTCGCCGCACTTTATCCACTAGGGCCTTGTTACAACAAAGTACGCTAGCAACATTATTTTTAGTGTATTTAAAATGGCAGAAACAGAGTGGGAGAATTTTTTGACAAAAATATAATACGAGATTATGATTTCTTAACTTCAGAAATAAATTAATATATTTGGCTGTAGCATTAACATTATGATAGCATGAAAAAACCGAGGTATTTGGATAATAGCATTTGATCCTGTAGCGAGAAATTTTACTCAACTTTGCCTCGTGAAATTGTCTCACACTACTTGTGCTGCTATTAATTTTAAATGTTGCAGTTGCCCATACTATTATATATCTCCACATAGTCTTGCGAGCGAGAACCTTTACCTAATCACTTAAAGGGTCTGGTCTGCTGGACTAATCTCCATACACAGCCTTCACTAACTGTATCCATTTTAGACTTTGATCTAGATCTACTGTACTTTATTAGCATCTTTCTCTGTATTTTCTTCTTTCATGGACAAATGCTGCTGAAGATCATCTAACTGCAAACTTAAATAATAAATTTAAACTCCTGTGACAATTCATTGTGGTGAATTATTATGTACTAAAATACATGACGCTATAATAACATTGTCATTGTCATTGAGGTGAGCAACAATAAAGAATGTTAATACAGTGTAATAAAGATCTGCATTCATACACAGTTATTGACGTTGTCTTATATTATTGTTACTGTAGGATCCAGCAGACATAGCAAGAGAGAGTCCACATGCACAGCCTCTGGTAGCAGTGAAACTACAAAACCAAACCATCACCAATATATACATAGTGGCTGAACGAAAAACTGTGTACAAGATAAACAAACACAACATTCTTTTTACATTGTTATTTATCTTTTATGTTTTCAATTTGGAATATCCAAGTGGATGTACCAATTTTTATTTTTTTTAGAGCATTTTTTTTAGACAAAGTATATCAAAGAAGCAAGTTACAACATTTTATTGTAAGCATAAATAACATATGATTTTTTTGTAAAATTTTATTCAATTATGAAATTTGTATGAAAATTATACTAAAATATAGTATGTAAATCATTCTTTTTTTGGTATGGATTTTAAACTAATATTGGTATGTAAAACATACTATGGCAAAAAAGTATGGGTATCACACCAAGTTTTGGGATGCAAATGGTGACATGCAGTATCATACCAATTTTGGTATGTAAGTCATACTTCGATTTTAGCTGTGTAGCTGCAGATCATTATCATTATGAACACCAAAATAAGAAGTTTACACAAAACCAGTTTGGGATTACTTATCACAACTGTAGAAGCATGTACAAACATAGCTATGGTGTTTACAGTTAGTAGGCTGCGTTCACTGATTGCCATATAAGGTATTGAATAGCAATACTTCAAGCAGCTGTAACTAGCAAGTTCCCCTATGGGAATTGGATTTCAAACTTTTGAGGGGTCATTATTGGCATCATTACCAGCATCCTGATGTACACATTTCTTGGTAAGGAATTTATTCCCAGTTCTGACTATAAGACCTTTGTTGCATTATGTGTCATGATCATAATTGCCTCATCTACAATTTTAGGCATACAAATTGATAACCAATGTAGGATGCAACCTAGAACGCTTTAATCTCTTCCTGTTTTTGAGCTTTTACAAAACCTGCTAACCTACAATGTGATTATAACCAAATGAGCAGCCTATTATTACAATTGAGAAATCAATACTAGTACTTTAGCTTCATGAATGCAGCATAAAATCAGATAATCATACATGCTATATTGAATGGAGAGTGATTGACTGAACAAATGCGAGCAGATTTCATTGCAATGCAGCTTAAACTAGGGTACTTTTTTCAAAAGACCAATTAAAATTCTATCAAATTTTCCTGCTAAGGTTTCTGTTCCAGTACCTCTTCTTATGTGGGATCAAATATGCTAGATATAGCATGAAGCAAAACTTCTGGAAGCACAACGTCAACAATATTGTGATCAAAGCTGAAATTAGAAATTTAACAACATAGCTGAGTCATTTTTCAATACAAAAAAAGTGTGGTATTATTTTGAAGTATCATGGCAGTGGTGAACTGAAAAAAATGATCTGAGGTCAAAATGATCTATTGAATTCCTCGCCGCACTTTATCCACTAGGGCCTTGTTACAACAAAGTACGCTAGCAACGTTATTTTTAGTGTTTTTAAAATGGCAGAAACAGAGTGGGAGAATTTTTTGACAAAAATATAATACAAGATTATGATTTCTTAACTTCAGAAATAAATTAATATATTTGGCTGTAGCATGAACATTATGATAGCACGGAAAAAAAACTGAGGTATTTGGATAATAGTACTTGATCCTGTAGCGAGAAATTTTACTCAACTTTGCCTCGTGAAATTGTTCTCACACTACTTATGCTGCTATTAATTTTGAATGTTGCAGTTGCCCATACTATTATATATCTTCACATAGTCTCGCAAGCCAGACCCTTTACCTAATCACTTAAAGGGGTCTGGTCCACTAGACTAATCTCCATACACAGCCTTCACTAACTGTGTCCATTTTAGACTTTAATCTAAATCTACTGTACTTCATTGGCATCTTTCTCTGTATTTTCTTCTTTCATGGACAAATGCTGCTGAAGATCATCTAACTGCAAACTTAAATAATAAATTTAAACTCCTATGACAATTTTTTGTGGTTATGTACTACAATAAATGATGCAAATTTCAATCTATGTAGCTTGCATAGCTTTAATTCTTGCTAAACTTCTCTCTGTATGGTTTGTACTAAGTCAGTAAACAGGCAGGTATTTATATGTTGCTTTCAAAACACAGCCTCAGAAAATTGTTATAATACACCCATAATTGGACGGATCAGAAAGTGGTTCCTTGAAACTTGTTATTACATTATTCCTTTACATTATTTCATTCTCTGATCTCCAGTTTTGTTGATCATATGGATTTAAAAACAATGTTGTTTTATTATTTTCAATGTCCCAAGGAAGCTAATATGTTTATTTTTGTCTGTTTGTGAGTTTATTTTTTCATTGTTTGCTTGCTTCATGCAGTAGCATTTAGTAATTAATTATTGAATTGTTCTGTTTTATTTATGCTGGATTCACAGAGGTGCTTAATAATATTTATAAAATGCAAGAAAGAAGAGCAAGAAATGAGTAATTAAAGGTGAGATAGTGCATATCCTGGAACTACCACAGCATTTTATTGCTGCAGACCATTAACAGCCTTAAATCGCTATTGGGTAAATCATAATTTATAAGTTCTCATTCAAACATCATACACAAAAAATATTAGTCTTTTGCCATAACATTTACCATCCTTTTTGTACTTGATCATCCAAGCAATGAAAACTTCACCATAATATTTTGATGGCAATTATGATTAATTCTTTATCCCCTGAATAAATGCAATGGCTCAAGAGATTGTAACTCACACTATGCATGAAATTATCTATTGTTTGGTAGATTTATCAGCAAGAGCTGTACCTTCTAGTCATGCTGCTTCGCCATACAATCAGGACATCTCACTAAGTTTTTATTTCTCTGCGAGTTATGGGCAATGGCTTTATTAAATCCATCCCTTGAGCCACAGCTTTGGATGTCACTGAATTGGACTACAGCAACATGCTTGCTTCATCATTTCTTATTGCGCTGCTGGCATTAAATGCAGGTTTCTAGCTAGCAATGATTGTTAATAGTGCTTTTCACAATAAAGGCATGTTCTAAACTTTTGCTCACATCTTGAATAATTCTATCCATAATTGCTGATACCTGAACCATGTGATTTATTCATGAACTCCGTAGTAGACTGCACTAACTTCAGAGGAAACAATTTGCTTGAGCTTCTCAACACTATCAGTAAACTAAGCCTTGGGAAATATGCTTTTCCGTATTAACCTTTGCACCTGCAATCTTTGCACCAACACGATAAAAAGTGCCCTCTAATAATACTTCGCTCTTTTCGTAGTGTTGGTTGTCCTATTTCCTCGCGTGCAAGACAGCTACTTTCCTCACTGTACTTGCTTGTATCTATTAAATCCTATTAGCTTTTCTGCTGGTGGGAAAGGGGGAAGGAAGTGTCCCATTTACAAGGGGTCCCCTTTATCGTAAATAGCTAGGGGACCCGTTGAGCCCCAATTTTGGGAAAGTCCCCGTATTTACACGCGGTACATTTTCTTTGGGAAATATCAGAGTTTGCGCAATCAGTATCTCTGATAACTTGCCTCCCGGTGTGTGTTCGGTTGTGTGAAACGTCTTACTATACATTTCCTAGCTAATCTGATTTTCACTTTTTGAAGTTCGCGAGGATGGAGACTAAAATATTGACCTTGACTGCCTTGGTTTTCGCTGTGAGTTTGGGTCTAGCAGTATGTTTTAGTTCTGGTCCCCCTGCAGAGGTGTCTACGTGTTTGAACATGAGGCCTGCGAGTAGAGCACCCCATAAGTTACAATCCGGCAATGGCACGTACGACCTCACAGTGGAATTCATAGGAGAGGCTAACGACGATGGCTATTTCTCGTACTCTGCGTCATTCTCGTACACTGGTGAGTGTCGTGTAATCTTCAGGAATAAGTAGCTATAGAGGGAGAGCCATTGACAGAAAGGAGTTATAGTGTCAACTGTAAATGTGGAATGTTATATTCACCCATATGCCAACATTAAAGATGCACTTTACATGTCAGTTGCTATGCCTAAGATTGCACAATGTGAGCAATATCTAGAAATGCTGATTTTTTGGCAATGAAAGAAATATGTGTAATTGACAAATTCTATACTCCTTTCCTGTACTATTTACCCAAACCGCTATGCTTCATGGAATACTCTTAGGTTAATGGTTGAGCATACTTTTGCTAGTATCTACTTTCGGGGGCGGCAGACGACTGATACATTGATGATGCTATCAATAAAATTACTAACTTGCCAAGATAATATTTATAAAGGGCACAATTTTAACAATTAAACTAAATGCTTTGCAGTGAAACTAGCCAGCACCTAACCTCATGTGGTTGGGTGAAAGAGTCAAACTCCACGGAAAGTGGCGCATTCCATTTATACAATTTACAGAACTGTTGATATACTCGTTGATGTTAAAACGCTTTTGAAATTTTCATCACTGGTGTAATCATCTCCCCTCTTGAGACGTGCACACACACATGCGTTTTGAAAATAGTCAGTAGCAAGCTTGTATTCATTCCCACTGAAGGTTTAGCGAGCTGTTTGCTGAAGTTATGTATACAAACAATATCTCTATCCCCCCTTCTCACTCTCTCTCTGCATAGCTTCTTTAGCATGTAAAACAGGCACAATATTATTTATATCTTATTAGAGCCATTCAGGTATCATAGGTTTAAACTGAGGGTTAGAATGATAAGCTCGTAATTAGTGAGCATGATTGATATCGGTGAACTAAATAAACCAGTTCAAGATGGCTTAAAAAATGGGAGCACACTATCATCCTGCCCAATAGCACATTTTACTCCACCAATGCTCAACAGTTGTTGGTTGACAAGTCAGCACAGTAATAAGGCATGGCAAAGACTGATATTCACAGAGCGGTATAGTTGGTGGCTATGAATACTATTGCCACTCCCACCATAATTCCATATTTGCAAGCTGACCATTGTGTGCTGCAATTTTCAGTTAAGTATGTCAATTGGAACAAAGCATCCCAATCAATGGACTAGACTTTGGTAAAGAGATTCCAAATCACACATGTACCATTCAGAGGATGATGTAAAAACAAAAACAAAAAAAAACAATGACAAACTTGTAACAACCTGTACACCAACATAGGAAGGAACACATGGTTGCTATATATGTAAGTGTAATCCATGCTACATCTTTTTACATGAGCTCCTAATTATGTAAGTTGGTAAAGTGTCGGAGGGGGGATTAATGACTTGTGAGTATTCAGTAATCAATTTGTCATTCTTTCGGTAATGAGTTTAACTATCTTTGGGGCAGACATGAGCGCTTGAAATTTTGTTTAGTTTGTCAACCAAACAATATAACTGGGCTATATAGCATTCCATTTGTGCTGAAGCACACCATTAATATCAAATTTTATATCAGTGCATTTCAGGATTTCTTTAAATGTATGGAGATTGGAAATAATAATTGGGTCATTCCATTGAAAATCAGCCGTTTTCAGCCACCCTCCCATATTGACCCCCTATGATTTTGCTTAATTTTTTAGATGTTGCCTTTACTGCCAATAGAAACATATCCAAATTATAGACCACAAATTGTATCCTATGAGGAGATATAATATTTTTAAAATGTGAGTGCCACACCCACTTTCCGCATACCTTGCTTACATGCTTAACTTTAAAACTCATCGTAAAAATCGTACATAGGATTGCACAGATAGTTGGTTTCTAGACTAATCTTGAGCCCAGCTTTCAAGATAAGAAATCAGTTGGAGCTAATTGTTACATATCAAAAAGCTAGTACCCCATTATTTGCAGAAATTTGGTTCAATTGAAGGTGTGGCTGTTGTCCTAATGCCATGCAAAAGATCCAAACTGATTCCACACCCTAAATAAGTATTGTGCAGGTGTAACAGATATGCACTAAAAATTTGTCTTTTGAAATTGAGCTAATTTTGAGGGCCAAAAACTCCCTGTGGGAATGCATGAAATTAACTAAAAAAAATATTTCATGAAATATACACTTTAAACTGTTTGTGTGATGATTTTCAAGTTTGGTTCTCATCTCTTTCACCGTGAAAACATTTTTTGAATGTAATTTATATTTCATCTCTTTCTATGAATAATTGCTGATACCTGAACCATGTGATTTGTTCATGAACTCCGTAGTAGACTGCTGTCACTAACTTCAGAGGAAACAATTTGCTTGAGCTTCTCAACACTATCAGTAAACTAAGCCTTGGGAAATATGCTTTTCCGTATTAACCTTTGCACCTGCAATCTTTGCACCAACACGATAAAAAGTGCCCTCTAATAATACTTCGCTCTTTTCGTAGTGTTGGTTGTCCTATTTCCTCGCGTGCAAGACAGCTACTTTCCTCACTGTACTTGCTTGTATCTATTAAATCCTATTAGCGTTTCTGCTGGTGTGAAAGGGGGAAGGAAGTGTCCCATTTACAAGGGGTCCCCTTTATCGTAAATAGCTAGGAGACCCGCTGAGCCCCAATTTTGGGAAAGTCCCCGTATTTACACGCCGTATATTTTCTTTGGGAAATATCAGAGTATGGTAATCAGTATCTCTGATAACTTATTGCCACCCGGTGCGTGTTCGGTTGTGTGAAATGTCTTACTATACTTTTCCTAGCTAATCTGATTTTCACTTTTTGAAGTTCGCGAGGATGGAGACTAAAATATTGAACTTGACTGCCTTGGTTTTCGCTGTGAGTTTGGGTCTAGCAGTATGTTATAGTTCTGGTCCCCCTCCAGAGGAGTCTACGTGTTTGAATATGAGGCCTGGGAGTACAGCACCCCATATGTTACAACCCAGCAATGGCATGTACGAGCTTACAGTGGAATTCATAGGAGATGCTAACTACGATGGCTATGGCTATTTCTCGTACACAGCGTCTACCTCCTACACTGGTAAGTGTCAATAAAAGTTCAAGTTTCGAGAATATACAGAACACCCTATCTATTTGTATAATCTTACATCTAAAGCTTTTAGCAGAAACAAACCAAGTTGAAGTAGATAAATTGATATCAAATTAAACATAAACAATTCATGTATCACAACAGCACATGTGACCAGGTAATTGACTGAGCTTAAAAACTCATGGTATACGTACTACTGTTATTACCTGACAGAGTCAACAAAGGATATGTCACATTCAGTTTGGTTTCAGAAACATCTATGGTGTTTACCTGTGGGACAGAGTTTGTGTACTTACTTCTAACTGGCTGAAAGCTTTTTTTCCTAATATACATTAAATGAACTGAAATAATACAATTACCTACTATATATAAGAGCTCACGTATAGGATATAGTCATGCCTGGTAGATTATACAAATGAAGCGATAAAAATATAATTGAAGTTAAACTAGCATGCACTAGTAAGAATACATGTTAAGCATGACTCATACATACATGAACATGTTTGCTGGGCAGCTCAGGTACCATTACTGGGCTTGAAAACCACAAATGCACCAATACAATTATTAACTGGTCACATTATATGGACTTGATAAATGTAGCACAGCATGTTTACAATGAAATTTTAGGTAAGTTAAGTCTATATATTAATATGCTTGTGTGTCAGTGACAATGATGGTGACCAACGACAGTGTGTGTTCATAAATAATTCATGAGCTTAAACACTTCGGTAAAGCATCAGCATTGTTTGAACTGGTAAGTGTTATCACATTCTATACAAAGTGATTAATTGTGACTTAAAGCAGAAGGAATAGATGAGTAAAGGTGGTGTAAGTTTCAAAAAGTAAAGCGAAAATGAAAAAGAGTACGAAAAAGAAAGCAAACGTATCCCAAGGCCGAAGTCCACAATCCTGATAGAAGGACAGAGATTCAGAAGCAGGAGAGGCATACAAAGGAGAAGGGACTCCATGACTCAAGAAAACAAAAGGGAATGGTGGGGGGATAAGAAAAGCTGAGATACATGCATTCTTACTTTACAATATGCCAAAAACATGAAAAGAGTATGAAAAAGAAGGCAAAGATTTCGTGAAGCCTAAGTCTACAATCCTTATTGAAGGCCAGAGAGATTCAGAAACAGGAGAGATAGACAAAGGAGATGGGACTCTATGACTCAAGAAAGAAATGAAAGGTGGGGTACGCCAAGTGGCACTGTGTTGTGGTGTACTTGCTATAGCAATAGTCACTAATATTGAAATATCTGGGAGGTATTATTTCCTTGAATTTGTTTAAATTATGGGTCACAGTACCAATTATAGAAATAATACATATAAGGGAAGAAAGAATTTCATGAGATCTGTTGTGTGTGTGTGATAGTCAATTCATACCAATGATTTGTTTATCCTTTGCTGCATGCTGCCTACATAAAACAATGCTTTGGGGCTGGGTATAAACATAGGTGTTGGAACCGATTCGGCCATTCCGGCTTTGGCCGGACCACTTTAAGGGTATCAGTGATAGGTAAAAATTGTTAATCAAATAAGCAAAGAAACCCAGCAAACGACCTTATGGCTTCCCCAACTGATGGTCACCGCATCGTAGAACCTGAAGCACCGCATCAGCCAGGTGTTGGTTATTCCTTTCCCAAAAGGAAGTTTGGGAAAAAGCAGGAAGTGCTGCGGGGCTTTCAAAGGTGCTAGTTTGCTAAGTAGAATTGGCAGTTTTGTGCTTCACCTGCTGCAAAGCAAAGCAGGAAGGTAAGCTAAGATCTTCTTCTAAGGACCTGGTTTTTTAAGTAGAGGCTTTTCTAATTGGAAAGATGGTCCTGAGTCTTTTCGTAGGCATGAGGAAAGCAAATGTCATAGAAAAGCCTATGACATAGTGAGCGTTCCCAGTACAGTACCAAATGTTGGAAATATGCTCTCTACCATTAACAGCAAGAAGCAGCATGAAAATATGATCTTAGAAAATACTCAGTTTTTAGGGTGGCAAGGAATTGCATTTCGTGGGCATGACGAATGGCGAGGGTAATTTTGTTCAGCTTTTTAAGCTTAGAAGTAAGGGTGACCATAGTCTTGAGTCATGGGTTGATCGAAAAGGTGCACATTACTTAAGCCCCAGTAGTCAAGAGTTGCTTCAATTGATGTCTTTAGCTATTCAACGGGATATTATGAGTGACATTCATGTTTCTAACTATTTCATAATTATGGCTGATGAATGCACTGACAGTGCAAACAAAGAACAAGTAGTAATATGCTTTAGATGGGTCGATCATGAACTTGAAGTACACAAAGACTTCATTGGTTGATATAATGTTCCAGATATATCTGCTAGTACTATTTTTTCAGTTATCAATGATTGTCTATTACAGTGGAATAGGTGTAGAGGCCAGTGCTTTGGTGGAGCCTCCAATATTACAGGAATCAGAAATGGAGCAGCTACTAAATATTGCAGCTAGTATCCAGAGCACTGTTTACCCATTGTTACGGACACTCACTCAATTTGGCAGTGTGTGACATGCTAAAAATTTCAAAATAGCTAGAGATGCCTTAGATACATCATTTGAAATAACAAAGCTAATTAAATTTTCACCAAAGAGGGAATGTAAGTTCGCCAGTTAAAGCAAGAATTTACTCCTGACTGTCCTGGTATTCGTGTATTGTGTCCTACACGCTGGACAGTAAAAGCACAGAGCCTAAACAGTATTTTGCAATACTACAATGTTTTACAAGAACTGTGGGATATTTTGCTTCATCAAAACCTAGATTCTGAAGTTAGAGCTAGAATTATTGGTGTTAAGGCTCAAATGGAATTGTTTGACAATTACTTTGGTTTGTGTGTTGGAGAGCTTGTTCTTAGGCATGCTGATAATTTATCAAAACCACTGCAAAGCAAGACTATATCAGCAGCTGAAGGACAACATATAGCTGAAATGACTGTAACAGTGCTAAAGAAAATGAGAAGCAGTGAAGCATATGATCTTTCTTGGTGCTCATTAAAAAAATGTCCCATGTTGATGCAGCTGAGCCTGTTTTACCAGACACAAAAAGAGCCCAAGAGATATGAGTCAGGTAGTGAGGAATATAGTCCACCCACTGTAAAGGACCATTTCCAGAGGCAGTATTTTGAAATTTTAGATTGTGCCATTAATTGCATTAAATCAAGATTTGACCAAGTATAGCAAGGTTGAGAGTTTACTGCTAAAAACTATGAATGGTGACAAATTTGAAAAAGAATATGACTTTGTTCATTCTACAATGATGATGTTAACCCCATTCCTCTCAAAATACAGCTACAAACATTGGCAACTCAAATATCTGAAGAAAAACAACCCCAAGCTTAATTGATTTGTTACAATATAATATGAAACAATTAAACCCTTCACAATTTCCAATGTTCTCGGAAATAGTCACCCTGCTTAAAATAGTTTTGGTGAATCCTCACGAATGCTGCTAGAGAAAGATCATTTTCTGTGATGAGGAGGATTAAGACGTATCTGAGATCTTCCATGTCCCAAAGCACGCTTAAACTCCACCATGATCCTGCAAGTGCATTAAGAGAGAACAGATCGTCTTTGTTTGAAGAAAATTGCTACAACTTTTATTTGAACATAGAGAATCTGTTTTTGGAAAATTTGAGTGACAGAAATATTAAATCTGTAATGATTTAACTATTTTGTTATTTTTAACTTACAATTAAAACTCTTCTCTATAATTGTATTATTTAGCATGTAGCAAGTATAGTTCATATAATTAGGTGTGGCTAATGATAAAGGGCGGAGTTTGAGAAACCGTGATAAAGCCTCCAAAGTGAAGCATAGTCTCTCTCTGTGAACTATAACATTTTATTGTTATCATTTAATACTTATTAACCCTCACCATGCATGCGCGAGAGGGTTATAGTAGTTGTCTTGTCTGCCTGTCTGTTGCCACGCTCTGATTTTGGAGATTACTGACAATTAACTGTTGATTTAGGTATGAACTTACTCAGAAAGACGATTTAAGACCTTTATTAGTGCAATTTTTTTATAATTTCGTGTTGATTTTTGAGAATACACAAGGCTTCAGCTCCGTGTAGGTACCCACCTTTTTTAGTAACGCCCCCCTATCGGCACATCGTAATTACATGCGGAAAAATTCCTTGCTGCCCGCAGTAGTTTTATTATGCTGGGATGTTTTTATCCTGGTGCAGAAGGGAAGTTCGTGTTGATAATTTCTATCGGTGAGTGTCCCTGGCCTGTTTAGCTTCTTCTACGAAGACAACTTTTACATCTATCGTTTTCATTGCTCGAGCCATATTATTGATACCTGATTACAACAGCCAATAAATTTTTCTTTTTGGTCCAACAAGATTTTGTATATTTCTAGTTAGTATATAGTAGCACTGAGGGTTCGCACCTTTGGTGCTTCATTAATATTAGTATTAATATTATTGTGGTTCGCTTTTGTTGTTATTCTAATAATAATAATAGTAATAGTAATAGTAATGATAGTTACTGTTATTATTATTTTTATTATTATTATTGTTATTATTGTTATTATTATTGTAGTTACATCATCATTAAAATGGTGAAATATGTGTGCATAATTTTTTTTAATTATTGTGTTTCCATTTTACATAAATACATAATAATATACATGAAGGTTCAATTTCATCTGCTGCTGGAATGAATATTCGGGGGTTCTTAGTTCAAGCATTAGATCCTTCTGGTGCCAGAATTGGTCAGTTTGGAACTCAAACTGGTCAACAGAAGCACCTGGCATGTAGCAGCGTCAGTGCTGCTATACCTGATGAAGTAAGTGCTGCGGTAGAACATAAAGCATAGACCTGTATGTTGATATAATCTTACTTTACTGCCTGATCTTCTTCCTTCCCCTGTATTTAGGCTACTCTAGTTCACAGTACTCCAAACACAGGCAGTGTGGCCTTCACTTGGAATGCTCCTGCTATTGATGGCTTGGTGGACTTCAGGTATGGTACACAAGGCACTCGAGGTGCAATTACATGGAACTTCTGGTGCTCACTACTTTAGGTTATGTATTCGTACATTAAATATGAAATTACAAGTATTAAATTTTGTGTATTATGGTATAAGAGGTATAATGATGTTATGTACTGTAGTAATTCATTTTTATTCGCTTATGTAATGTGAGGTTTTGACCAAGTTTCTTCAAGCATAGAATGTGATTTACATGTAAACACTGGTAAATGTATAAGATTAGCTTTTTGACTGCTAGTAAAATCAACTGGAAGACATAAACAGGCAGTTTGACATAATCCTTCCATTACACTTATACTAAATTCAATAAGCAACAAGACTGAACTTTCTTGTGAGTGTGTGTGTTTTATGTTAGTATCTGTGCTCGCTTCAAATCTTTCCTTCAATTTGGAGACCAGCTTTTTTCCTTGACAGACCAATCATTTTAGTATTTTTTTTAATTGTCATTGAGAAATGCCATTATCAGTTTGTTGAAGTTAATGGTAGTATTAACACATGGCATCCAATAATTTTGCTGAGAACAAGCGTCATTGAGCAAGCTCCAACTTCACATAAGCCCCCATAATAAGGAGCTTTAGCAGATGAAAAGTGACATCTCACAGAGTGGGAGGAAATGAGCTTGTTTGCCTTATCATAGTTCATGGGATTGAAGGCACTTCTGGACTTCACCCAGGTACCAACAAAGTTTTGTCCATCGTCAGCAAACATTACATCAGATGGAAGACCTCTGCTGATATAAAAGCAGGCAGACGAAGCAAGAAATGAATCTGAAGACAAGTCAGAGCATACTTCAATTTCATTGGCTTTCATTGCCATACACACAAAAAAGCAAGCATAGAACTTACTTGACATAGACTTCCTGGTATTGTCTCTCTTGGTGGTCAATATGCTGACAGATGAATTAGGAGTGCTGGTTGAATACAATTGAGTGGTAACTCGCCCATTTGCTGCTGAAGTGGCTTCACATATGCTCGTGGTGGATTATGGTTAGCTACTGTAGGTAAAAACTCTTTCCCAACTCAGTTCAGCAAGATTGATGAAGAATACAGACATCTAGTGTTCTGTTTTTATAGAGTGGGAGATTGGCATAAAGGATTCAGTCATTTACATCAAACATGGATCTACTAAACTTTTGTGAGCCAATAAATAGCTATAAGTTTTGTGAAAAAACAGAAATAATATGTAAAGTTCTTTTTTAAACATCTAAATGACAATCTTAATTTTTTTCATGAATAATTCCTGGCATTTCATTTTCATTGTAACTGTATTATTAGTCACTTCTGTAGTGTTGAGTTTTACTTTGTTCAAGTCTCCTCAATGTTCGCAAGTATTCAATTGTACCAAAACTAACGGAAAGGATAACATTCACTTACATCTAAACAAATTGGTCAACTTAACTGTATGTTCATTCTTGGGTTAGTTTTACTATTACACTAACCTTTGCACTAACTATTTACACTGCCCTCAAGTTATTTAGCCATGAAAAATTACAAACAAATTTTATCCGTTCTGATTATCCTCTGTTTCCTCTTCTGCTCCTTTCTTTCTGAGTCATCTCAGCTCTTCTTAACATTTTCTCTATTCAGCTCTTTCTTCTTCTCTTGTTGTGTTCTTTCTATCTTTCCTGCTTCCCAGGCTCTCTATCCTTTTATTCGTGATGTCATTTTGAAGCTATTGCCTTCTCCATCCATTATTCACTGATTTCACTTGCTTTTAGCTACTGTATGTCGTCATTTCTAATTGCCTTCATTACAATAATCACTTTCTACATAATGTGAAGACACTTTGCCCATTCAGTTCAAGGTGACACTTTACCAACCGTGCACAGATCAGGAATTATTCATGAATACACACACAGAATCATCATTGTTAATCATCATGTCGTTATTTTACCAACCCAGATCAGTTAATGAATTATTCATCAATACACACACTGTTGTCATCATGGTTTACTGACACACAAGCATAATTAAAACTAGCATTTTACTGCTTGCTGCTCAATAGTCAACAGTGCATACTTGCTAACTGTCTCCAAAGATTCAGATAGTCCCAGATTTATTACTTAGCTACTGTCCTGCCATGTATTGTTTGTCCCGGAATGCATGATCTGATAAAACGTTACTTAGCAATCCACTGATAGTTGCAGGTGGCGTGTAACTTGAGAATGCTCATGTTTGTATTTCTTATATTGTGTAGTTTTTGGTGTTGTCTAGAGGTGTGGCTTAGTGTTCCTCAACTAAGTTAGATACTCTGACAGCTAAATAATGTCCACATTGATTCTATGACAGAGACATATCAATGTGATGTTCTGCCATAGAAACATCTCTTGTGGACATTGTTTTACTTCACTGAAATATCATCCATACACCGATGATGGCCATTGGAAATGGTTGTAACGTTTGTATTAAATCTTTTAATGACAGGTGAAAGTACAATATTGTGAAAGTAATGTCTAATATACCTAGCACTGAAGATAATTCACAATAATAAAGATTGAAGATAAGTATATGTGGCATATGTTTAAATATATATAATATGTTAGGCATGTTTTCTAGGCCTATAATGATCACTTAAGTCTATTTGCTGAGTATGTTTGCTGTAGCCCAGGTATAATCTATGGCATGTTGAAGTCACTGTTTACTCACCATTTCTGTTCTCCAGTCTGTCATTCAATTTCATTTCTGCACTATAACTGATATTATAGTACAGCTACTCACATAAGGAATAGGTCTCTTGACGTATATAACATTTTCTCATTTTTTTTCTCTCATCCTGCAGGTTTACAATTGTGAGAGAACGAACAATGTACTTTGGCCCACTTAGTGCTGCTGTGAGTTAAAATTGAGGGAAATCACTGATTAACATTAATTCATTATTTGTTTAGTCATCAGATGGACTTTTGACTACTAAGGCAGTAAGTTCATTTATGTACAGTTACTCTTAAGCGTTTAAATTAAATTTATTAAGTGTACTGCTTGTTAAATTTTTTAATAATCATTAAGCAAGAGTTAAAATTGAGTAAAAAATTATTTGTTTAGTCATCAGAAGGATATTTGACTACTATGGCAGTAAGTTCATTTTATGTAGCATAAGCCCTCAATTGTCGGCCACAAAACTTTGACCGCTTGGTATTTTCTTACCGTAGTAGATCTGGATTCTAAACAAGCGCAAATTAAGAAACTCATAATACTTCGACCAGTACCCAGATTGTCAGCTACTGCCAGCAATAGTCCATTGGAAAAGATCGTCGCAGAAAAAATCTCTATTCCCCGAATGTCAGCCATGCGTATTTGAAGTTGGCCTTCCGTAGGCTCTTATTATTGCATTGTCGGCCACCGTCTGCTAAATTCTGTATTCATTTTTTATTGTCAGATTTCTCACAGAAATTTCAAGGACGATCTTATAGCATGCCAAGTTGTACATAGATATACTTTTTTTTTTAATTACAGCGCGGACAATATCATATTAGTTAACATTATGCTCTGCTAGAAAAAAATCATCAAATTTTAAACTAGTAAAGAAACTACAACTTTCTTCCACCTGCTATGATGTAATTCCAAGCAACACAGTAATTTTCTGATGCTTGGGTCTGGTATTGCAATCCAAAACAGATAGTGAGCATGCCATAGAGAAACCCTGTACCCACTGTAATCACTCAGGCCAGCTGGGAATAATAGGTAAAGGGTTTAATCGTTGACTTTCTACTCTACTAACTAAATACGAATAAAAATTCAATAGAAGCGTGGTATAAGCAAACGTTTGTTCATAAGAACTTCAAACAATCATTGTATACAATAAATGAAATGAAACTGAGTGAAATGAGAGAGAGGGGATAGGGTCTCTCCTTCATTTAATCGTGAAGTTAACACTCAATATATTCTTGAAATCATTCAGATCACGGGTCAGGAAGCCATGATTCTGCTCTTTGATGGGTACTCTCCAGACATCCTATTATATTCATGCCAAAACGTGTCCGCAAGTTCTGTTGACACCTATAAACCATACAAACACATAAACACATATACAAAAGAGAGCATAAACCTTGAAGTCAACTTTAATTAGATAGGTAATTGGAAAAATGAATTTCTTTACAGAGTCACTCAAAAAATGCACACATGTTAACACTAAGAGTAATATAGCCCACTATACTGACAATCTTCAACTAATATAAATAATTTAAAAAAAAAACAGCAACAAAAAACAAAAACAAAAAAAACACCCACAAACATGTTATTTCTTAACTGCATTTGTAGTGTGTGCAGCAAAGATGTGTGTGACAGGGTGAGTGCATGTGTGTGTGTGTCAGAGGGTGAGTGCATGTCTTTGTGGTGTGTGTGTGAGAGGGTGAGTATATGTGTGTGTTGGAGGGTGAGTCAGAAGGTGTGTGTGTGTGAAAGGGTGTGTGTGTGTGTTTGTGTGTGAGGGCGTGTGTGGGTGTGTGTGTTAGAGGGTGTGTGTGTGTGTGTGTCAGAGGTTGAGTGTGTGTGTGTGTCAGTGTCAATGTGTGTGTACACATTACAGGGATTCATACAGAATTTTTTGCTAGGGTGGGAGATTTTGTAGAGTCGCAAAAACCGTTTAGCCACATGAACATGGTGACGTCAGCACTATTTAACAGATTGTCAGATGAAAACTTAGACAAACTATTATGAATCGAAGATGTATGGGACATTTTTAAAGAAACTAGCAGTAGAGTAATGAAGCTATTTTTTTCATACTCATATTGATCATCATATTTTTTTTCATATAATATTTCAGTCAGGATAAGAAAAATTTAGTGGGAGGGGAGGGAGAAGGGGGCGAATCCCAGGGCTCCCATAGTCTGTATGAAACCCTGTATTAAATAATAATGTATACATTACTCAATAAAAAATATTTATTTATTTACTTACTCGTTCATTTGGCAGTTAGCTTTTGTTTACCCATTGATGTCATTTTATTAATTTTGAAATTGTATGATCACTTGCCTTGCTAAAAATCAAATAAATAATGAAGACAAGTAAATAACAAAAATAAATAATAAACAAAATGACAAAAGTAAGTAAACAATTAAAATAAACGACGAAATAAGAAAAGTAGTAAATAAATAAATAAAAAGTAAATAATAAAAAGTAAATAAATAAAAAAACAATAGGAAATAATAAATCATTAAACGAATATAACTAAACAAATAAGATGTGTAAAAAATAAAAATAATAAAGTAAATAAATTTAGAAAGTAAATAAAACAATAAATCAAAATTCAATAATTAAATTAAAAACATTAATAAAATTGTAAGTAAACAAATAACTGATGGAATAACGGAATAAACAAAATACACAAATAACATATACATAAATATATAAATAAATAATAAATCAACAATTTAACATAAGAAACCTGGCAAATTATAAATGTACTTGGCTGAAACCTACATAAACATGTCCATTTATATCAGAGGATGAATCATTGCCCCATAACTATACACCCAGGAACAAAATAATACTGAAATCTGTCATTTTGGCAGAAACTAAAAGTATTGTTGATATGAGTACTAACCAGTGTAACCATAACTCCTCCCAGTTACAACCAAACACATCTTGAGGCCACTGATAGCGGTTACTGCTGTCTAGGCAGTGTACCACATGTAGTTGGTACCCATGTTTCAGGATAGCTAAAGATGTATGATAAAAGAGAGCACATTCTCATACCAAGTTGGATTGAAAAGTACATATGCAATTGACTGAAATTGACATAGTCAATATTATAAACAAAGTAAGATTATTTACATAATTTAAGACAATTTCTTTAGTTTACACATGTTAATTTGCTAACCACAACAGAGTAGGCTGGCTTTCCTGCTAACTGAACGTGTGTGCGACTAGTGATGACTAGAGGCCACTACAAGCCCATGCAAACAGGTCATTTCTTTCAAATCAATAGTACCAGCACATTCACTTTAAACAAGATTAATGAAGGAATCCAATTGAAATAACAGTGTCCAAAGTAACACGTCCACAGTACAACAAACCATGTTCCGCTAGAAAAATACGTGACAAATGGCACACACATAGCCACCCTGTTGTTCCTCCAGACAAATTGACATAACTCCAGGCAGCACAGTCTTTATTGGTGGACTGAATCCAATCACAGCCATCCAAAAACAACCCAGTTCCGCTATTAATATCGTCTTTATAGAGACCAAAACACACGCAACAAGTATGTTGACTTGATTCCTGAACATTTTTCATTTCAAGACGTCTTCTCTTGGGGCATGTTTCTAGAGAAGACTCACCAGGCAAACTTCTTTTGACTCTGCATTCACTTACTTTTAGTTTCTACTTTACTTGCTTGGCTTGCTCCTCTTTCCTTATGGCCTGCTCTTCTTTCTTCCTAGCTTGTTCAGCCCTCTTTACCTCTTTCTCCTCAATTTTCTGTTTCCTCTCTTCTTCCTTCATCAATTTTTTTTGTTCTCTCTCTATTTTATCTTCCTCTTCTTCTTCCTTCTTCCTTTTCTTTTCTTGTAATGGTGCAATCAATTCTGCACTAGTCAAAACACGAGCTGATTTGCATGTTGGTTAATGGTTCTGACTTACTGATGGACGTTGGATACACAAGAAAATCGGAAATAGATGAATCACCTGACTCACAATTATTACTGGTGGGAGTAAAATTGATAGGACGATCAGTCGGACAAGTGACAGGTGCAGAATTGACAGGACAAACAGTCTGACAAGTGACAGGAGCAGAGTTGATAGGACGAACAGCCTAACAAGTGACCGGAGCAGAATTGACAGGACGATCAGTCTGACAAGTGCCAGGAGCAGAATTCATGGGGCAGACAGTCTGACAAGTGACAGGAGCAGAATTAACAGGACAGAGAGTCAGAAAACTGGCAGAAGTACAAGTCTCATGGGCAACATACGAAGAACCAATTACGCCTGCAATATTATTATGGTACACATAACAAGCTTTTCAATTTATACAATACATAAAGTATTTCCTAGAAATGGGGTTGATAGGAGAGACAATCGGACAACTGGTAGCTGCAAAGTCAACCGAACAGAGAGTCTGACTACTGACAGGAGTACCAGCCACACTGGAAAATATTTACAAAACCAGCATCTCCTGTAATATTATCAATTGTTAGAATAGAATGCACATAATGTATGTAATACTAAGAGAAAAGTTAATAAAAATTGACAGTCTTCTCATTCATTATAATACATGAATGAAACTACTCACCCATTGCTGCTAATGCACAGTTTTCGACCACTGGTGAAACACACTAAAATCTTGAACAGAGCTATAGATAAATCATCACCTTCAGGTTGGAGGGTATGACTGCTGCTAATAAGCAAGTCATTATCATCTAACTCGGAATTGGACTGTCACCATCAGGCTGAGCAGCGACATTATTACTTTTGGACTCGCCTTCACTTGATGCTGGTAGATTACCAAGAATAACTTTGGGATAGTGAAGTAGGAACCCCACCAGTTCTTGTTCTTCCACTCTCATTAGGTACGGCTTAGGGCCAAAGTTAGTTCCATGGATTATCCTGCCAGATAATCTATCCTGAAGAGTGGTTCTAGGTACTTTGTGCTCCAATGCAGCCCTGTTTGTACCTATACCAACCTTCACATCCGCCACCGCCTTCAGTATAGACTCATTGGACAACTTGACAGGCCTGTTGGAACTTTCCAGAGACTATTTTTCCATATTTTTACTTTTGGGGCGCTCAATATCATCTCAACAGCTGCTTCAGTTCTGGTCGCGTAAATAGAGCTGTCGCGTGATTCAGTCCGTGTAGCGATACTCCTTACCGAACCACTAGGCAAAGTTGGTAAGGTAAAGGGTTCCACGGTGTAGTGGCCGACAATACGGTTGCTAGGGGCCGACTTTAAGTGGTGGCCGAGAACTGAGGGCTTACACTACAGTTACTCTTAAGCTTTTACATTAAATTTATTAAGTGTACAGCTTGTTGGATATTATTGAACAATCATTAAGCTATTTATTTAGTGCAATTCTGTAAATTTTGGTGAATAATGTTCTTGAAATTCTAATCAGTTATATTGTACCTTTATTTTAGATGACTACGGATGGTGCTATCACTTATACCAGCAAAGCATCTGCTTTATTGGTATGCATTACATTGACATTACTTCAGCTTCTGTAAGACTTTTTGTTAAATGAATTAGACTTATGTTTTGACACTACCTCAGCTTTTATTGTTCATTTTGCTTCTTTATTAATGTGTTATATGCATGTTTTGGGGCTTATGTAACAATTTTCTTTCAAATAAAATAAAATTAATTCTTAATAGCAAATTTTCTGTGTTCTAACAGCCAATATATGTTTAATTAAAACTTAAAAACGAAATAATATTTCTATTATTCATTATTTTATTACTATTATAGTTGTTGTTGTTATTATTATTATTATTATGTTATGTTATTATTATTATTGCGGAACCTCTGATAGTGAAGCCTCTAACAAGCTAATCACCTCTATTTAGCTAATATTCCACTAAAATGAGTGCTTATCACCTCTATCATCAGATTTATGAGCTAAAAACTGGTCCCAAATTATTCTCTTCTCTTTTTTTGCTTGCAGTGTTCTTTTAGTTAACTAAAACTAAAATCAAGACCACTTAATATTGAGATTTTGCTTTGGGTAAGAAAAACTAAAACTAAGCCATTATAGACTGCCTAAAAATAAAACTAAGTACTTTAGATGACAGTAGATCTCATTATAACCAAAACTACTGATAGAGTGGGTGATTAAAACTAAAATTATGTAATTATTTTATTGCCACCAATTCACCTTGAATAATACAATATTAAGTGAAGATTCAAAAGCATATTTAATTAAGCACTGTACCTCATTCACATACTCAAGATTATACTATTAGGGAAAATTACATAAGCTATTTTCTCAAGGAGCACATCATAAGTGTTTGAGAAATCATACAAGTTAACTTTAAGTCAATTGATACTAAAACTAACTAATTTTTTTTAACATTATTGAAGAAATAGTTTAAATAGATAAAATGTTTTGGTAGCAATATAAGAAAACTAAACCTAAGCATAGAGCTTGTCTATCAGTATAAATAACTAAACTTAAATGTCTGAAATTTTTATACCAAAACTAAGCTGCTTTCACGAGTAATAAGAATTTGAGGTTTGACAGTGTTACTTGAAGATGCCTTTTGACCATTCAAAATATAGAGCTCAAACTCTGAGATTGCGGTCATGCTTAAGTAACAGTAATGAACTAGATCACGTAGAAAGATGTCATAAATGCTAGATCATAATCATGACAGTAATTAAAAATATAATAGTATATTAATATTCATTGGTTTGGTTGTTTTTTGTTGTTGTTTTTTGTATGCGAGTAGTGTATGTGTGCATGAGTGTAACAAAACAAAGTTCCTATGCAATTTATTGATAGCCTGGGTGTCCAGCCTGAATCCCAGACTAAGTGGATGATGAGACTTTTGAATTTTAGTGGGCATGAGTGTAAGCATCAGAGCAATTGACTCTACAGTTTATTAAATGTAATGTAACAACTTCACCCACATTATCACCATTTCACACTTTGATTGTGACCCAACCCTTCCACATTATGCACTTGGGAGAGGCTCAATGGCATTTTTTCACAAGTGTGATTTATCACTTAAGCTTATCTGACTCAAATTCATTTTTTTTCCTTCAACAGATCTAGCTTTGAAGAATTTGGGTGCAATTTTGGCATTTCCTTGTTTCAGAAACAAATTACCACGAATGACCCATTATCAATACAACTATGACAGACGCATACTGCAGCATCACTGTATAATGTTAACATAAGTTAATATTATTAAAACACAAGATAGCCTCAATTCAAACTATGTATGGGAAGAAGTGAGTCATTTTTTGCACAATTGGGACTCTACCAATAAGCTGGAATTTACAACTAAGTTAAAGTCCCTTAAAATGCATATTCTCATAATATATATGCTTCCTATATGTATGCCACAATTTAATTGTCTTAAGAGATAATAGAGACTTATATTAAACTTGTCAATAGCTCAGTTTGTGCTTTCTCTTTAATGTATTTGAGTGACCACAAGCTGCATGTGAGCCATTAGTTTTGCTGCTGGCAGAGAGCTCTTTAGATAGATGTATTTTCTGATGTTCTATTAGAAAGGAATAACGAACTAAGTTGGAGATGGGGGACATTAATTAAAAGGTGGATATATAGCAGAGGAAGCGGCGTGGCGGGATAATTCTTTTTATATTGATAACTAATGACACATTAATTCTATGTTTGAAGAGCAGAGCTTATTGTTGTATTTGGTAAGGTAATAATGTAGAAGCTGGAGAAAAATTGTCACTGTTATGGATGGAAAGGTATGTTTTGTAGGAATGTTTTAACACATGATGGATTCTTTAAACTAATTAGGGATTAAAATGGATGTTAATGACTTCCAGTTTTGAACAGAGTAGTGCTCACTGGACACATGTTATCTAAAGTACCCATATTAAAATTGCAATTCTCTTTGCCGACATGTACTTGTGTGAATGAGCAAATTATGGTAATGGTCATACATGCAAACATTCATGTGATGCATTCAGCACTGGGAGATCCAGGAGTGTGTCCTGCCAGATTGATGTGCTAGTGGAATATTCTAGAATATCATAACCATTTAAAGAATACTAAAGGAAATAATCAGTCAATATAATCATTAATTGTCAAAGAAAGTCCTTTTTTCTTTGCCTTTTCCTTTACAACTAAATGACATAGCTAGACATTTAGATTGTTCCTCCAAAAAGAAAAAACTTTGAAATAATGAAAGAGGTTCAGAATCACAAGTCATCTAGAGAATTATGCTAAGCAGTTTCTCTTCTTGAGCAACTCAATGATCATACTACATCAGAATTGATAAAAAAATGTAAATTATTACCAGCCGAATTGTGGAGCATATTGAAGTAAGGATTCCCACAATTGAACATTTTTCAGCTGCAGCAGAGCATTTTTTCTCTATTCATTGAACATTTTATGGCTAGCTTATTAAATTCTCTATATTGAGTAATTCAGTATAACTAAGAGAGACTGATACTTTTACTCATTCACTTCATAAATAACAACTTTAGCTAGCTATACAGCTACTGCAATAATCACTATTTCACTTATTTCACAATTGGAATAAAGGAATCATGAGAAAATATATGTAATTATAATAATATACTATTCTTATGGAATAATAAAACAACTTTTTTTTTTTGAATAAATAATAATTCTAAAAATTTTGAACATAATCCAGCAGAATTGTCACTATGAAAATGTTAACTTAGCAACAACATGAATAAGACCTGATGACCATGACTGGGACAGTGAAGTGATTGTCACCATCTAGCTACTCTCAGGAAAGTACCACTGCTGTAAGGAATTGTGAATTGTCAATAAGGAACTCTAATGCTGTGTGTGTGAACTAAAATAATGATAATATTAAGGGTAACTAAAACAGCTAATTGTGCTTAGAGACTACAGGAGAGTTTGGAAGATAAATCATAAAGCACTTTGCTACTTACGTTATACTAAGTAAGCTATAAAGCATGATTGATGTGTGTTATATGTGTACATCGCCACTTACAATACAATTATTATGCATAGTACTAACACATGTACGAAAACACAAATCCCTTACTTTTCCACTCACACTTATGTAAATCAATCCCAACAGCATTAATATTTGAAAGCACATGTAAGCCAACTGATTCTAAGTAGCTATAGGTGGTGTGCTTCAACAAAAATGATGACTGAGCTACATGGCTTACTATTTTCATATTGTCAGAAATCTGATAATGGAAAACATGTATAGTTTCATGCATCCACATTCAAAGTATTAACATTCCGTCAACTTTTATCAACCGAGATCTACGCGTGATCAGGTAGAAAATTATAATTTGTCCTAAAGTACTTTTTTTAATTCCACACTACAATATTTATGATGCCCTATGTGGAATTGCACAAATTAAGTGTACATAAGTAGAGTCCAAGCTTATAGATCTTTCGCAATGCTTTAATTAAGTCTTTATTAAATATCAAATTGATGTCTTATTTCTCTTTTGTTGAGAGAGAGAAGCGTTGGCATAAGTACAGTGGGGCAGGTAGAGACTTATTTGGAAATTTTCCAAGCTTGCTAATTCAAGCTTCTGCTAAACTTCTGAAGGCACATATAGGAATTGTAATTTGCTAGATGTAATTGACCACTGCACCATCAGCAGAACAAAGCATGTTCATTTCCCCCAGAGTAGTGGTTCAGTAAGGGGTCTCCCAGACTTATCTGAACTAGCATACTGATAAGCTGATTAGCAACTTCTAGTTTTCAAACTTATACGAAATCAGATTTAAAATTTTTGAAGGCTACACAGCATCTAATGTAATATAACCATGGGTAAATAGCTATTGGAAGAGGGGAATGCCCCCTTTTAGAAGTATTGGAGGAACCACTGGTTCCCCTGGCCCCCCACTTCCTACTTAACTGCGTGATTATTATTGTTTGTGATGAATTGATTTTGAAAGTGCCAACAGTTTACCAATATAAAAATAAAATAATAATATGAAAGCAAATTAGGATTATCTTAAAACTTCCTTTGTGCCAGCAGTATGTATTTTTCACATTAATTAAGATTTGTGAGTAGAGGGAGATTCATTCTTATAATGTTATCTGCACAAGCTCACCTAACAACTGTTATGACTTAGTAAGAATTCCATAAAGTAAACCATTAATTAGAACGGGATACACCATCTATAAATAGAACAGATAGCTTCCTTAAGTTTAGTTTAGAATGTACCAGTGACAAAAGTATATAAATATGCTTATTAATTAGCAGTGTACAGTTATCATGTTAAGACAAATACACTGCTGCTCTATTGACACACCACAGTGAATGAATTAAGAGAAAACAATTTGAGTTAAATTAATACAGTTGACAGTTTAGCTATGTCTTTTCTGATACATTTTAGTGAATCAAAATTATACACGTTTAATTTATCTTGAAACTTAGAAAATTCATGAGATTAGGCCGTAGTATTGGTCATCTCTTCTCTTTAATGACTGCAGTACATAATAGTGGGCTTACTTTTTTTCTTTCTTTTTTTCTTTTTTTTCTTTTGTTGACATAGGTACTTCAACATAAAAAACACTAGCCAAACTTACATAACTATACTCTCCCTTCATATAAATCTACACGTTCTATCCAAGTTCAGCTTCATATAATGTTAATAAATTTAAACAATAACTATTTAGTGGGATCATAGTATAAGCTTTCAATAAGTGTAGCTACTGCTTGCCTTCTTTTAAGTTCACGAAGACTTTAAAAAAACACCGACAGAAACTTTAGGTTGTTTATTCAAAAGAAACTTTAGGTTGCTTATTTTACAGTGAAAGAAACTTTAGCTTGCTGTGCTATTGTAGAGTTGAAATGAAAAGTGAATGAGTACAGTTGTAATTCTGTATCAGCAGATCATGTACTCTAGAGGCTATATTGACACAGGACATATTGCAATGAGGCATAGTATTGTATTGCATATACATGTCACATGGGCAAATTCCAGCGCTAGGGACAGGAAGGGGTCCAAATATAATTAGGTCAAATCTTATTAAATACATACATATATAAAATATTAATGATGATAATTTAAAAGTGAGGAGCATAAGTTAGCATGTAGTTGTCCTGTGTATTCTATTGCTTGTATTGGTATATTTGTTACTTGTAATTTTTTCCAATGAACTTGATTGGGAGGGGGGGAGGGTGATAGGCCTTCGGGATGCCCCACCCCCTGGATCCTCCCCTGCACGTATACCTGCTAGAATGGTTACCCCAACCAAAAACTATTCTTCCTTGTTAAATTATTGTGATCACTTTCTATTGTATGGTTGTTATAATAGCTACTAAATGCCATACTTAGTCGAATTGATGTGTGCCTTAGTTAGTGCACAAGAATCTCGAATGTAACCAAATGCATGCATGCATGCATGCTAAATCTCTAGACATACCAACTCACAAATGAAATCTATTATACTTGAACTAGATGCTTATCATCTATAATCTATTCACATTTCTCAGATGATGAAACTTCAAGGTGTGACATTCTAAAGTTAGAATCATCTAGAATTAGTCTACTCAAAGTCATTTTGCATCATATGTATGTAAGAGAAATGCCATTGAACATTTGATACTTGCTAATTAATTCATTTATTGATAGATATGTCTGCAGTTAGAAGGTCATTCTTGACAATGCTTCCTAGATAGCTATTTTCTTACATAATAAAACATTTAACCACGCAATCCTGCTAGACATGCGACTTCTGCACAGGTTTTAATTATTTGTGGTCTCACTAATGTAAACAGTTAGTCACGATCCAGACGGAATATTGAATTTTTTTCCATCACACTCAGCGCAAGGCGCTGATACACAAAACAAAAATAGCGCGCTTGCGCAAATAGCGTGCATTGTGAATTGGGTGTGGTCATTGTGAGGGTGCCTCTGGGCGGCGGTTCTGGTTGACTGGAAAAAAAAATACAACCTTTTTCTAGATTTGTGAAGTTAAAGTCTCTAGTCTAGTCTAGTCAGTCCGGTTTTCGTCTTTAACTTTCGCCAGAATGGAGACTAAAATGTTGGCTTTGACTACTTTGTCCTTCACTCTCTGTTTGGGTCTAGCAGTATGTTTTAGTTCTGGTCCCCCTCCAGAGGAGTCTACGTGTGTGAACATGAGGCCTGGGAGTAGAGCACCCCATATCTTACAACCGGGTAATGGCACGTACGACCTCACAGTGGATGCCATAGGAGAGGCTAACGACGATGGCTATTTCCCGTACTCGGCGTCTACCTCGTACACTGGTGAGTGTCGTGTAATCTTTAGGAATAAGTAGCTATATACATTTGGTGCGAGAAGAGAGAGAGGGAGAGCCATTGACAGAAAGGAGTTATAGTGTCAACTGTAAATGTGGAATGTTATATTCACCCATATGCCAACATTAAGGGTGCAGTACCACCGGAACCTGCGGTAATTAAGCGATTCAGTAGAATACCACAAAACCCGCCCGTAACTCGATCCAATTTACTCTCCCCGAACTGACTATTGTATGAACACGTACCAATTAACTGTACCAGACAATTTACCACAAAGAGCTTTCACCTCAAAGGACTACCAGTACTGTAGGGCAGAAGCAGCAGTGCAGATAATTAATATTTGTTCACTTTCTAAAAAATATTACTAAACAATATTATAAATCATAACTCCATAGTAGCAGGGCCATAATCAAATACAATATGAAATGAACAAAATCAAAGGTTCTGAAGTATGCAATACTATCAAGGGGATCCAAGGAGCTGTGCCTTCTCATTGACCTATCTACTGAAGTGCCATGTCCTCTCTTCTAAATAACCAGGATGTATGTAGTATTCTTCCCTTCAGGAGGCATGACTTCTTAGGAGAGCCGAAGGTCTACTATTCTCTCCTCTGGAGAACAAGGAAGCCATGTCTTCTGCTCTGCACTTTTGTTGTGAACCTGCCAGTTGTACCCTAGAACCAGAAGTTGTGCCTTCTCATAATCGGAGCATCATCTATTTCTATGAAGAGCATGTCAGCACCTTTCCTCCTGTTGAGGTAGATTAGACAAGGTACTATGATCTAAAATTTGATTCTGGTCTTATTTAAAATAAATCAATAAAATAATAATTGATAATAAACAGCCTAATTGATAAATATATATTATTGTAGAAAGAAAATAACATTAGTCAATAAAAGTAATAATTCACATTTTCTTTTAACAAATAGCACCAAAAATTCCTGAGAAGTTGAAGTTAACACACTGAAACTGCTTCTAACTTCTACCCGCTACACCAACCTTCTATCAAGCTCTCCAAAGACACCAAAGCAGAGGCTTCCTTCAAGTCACAGTGGGAGCCGTGATATATCTATTCTAAACGAGTGACTCCAGGACCCATTAATACGCCGCCGCTTCTTCATTGTCTAGGACCCTCCAGTACATTCCAGAAGTCTTGTACTCTTCCCCGCAGGGCTCACTTGCACAGTAACTCTTCTTTTGTGTTTGCTTACCAGTTCTAATTAGAGCTGCCACTGTCACGCGAAATTTGGTCCCCCGCCAAATACGGTCCGGCCGGACTGAAATTGGCAGCCAAAATAGGTCCGCCCTGCTAATTTCGGTCCGCTCGAATTAAGTAAAAAATTGAATTATAGAGTCTTGGTGGATTCCAATCCTGTGGTTGATATTGACACCGATAAGGACGTACTTTTGTTGTTGTTTTTTTACTGGGTCTTATTGTTAAAATTTTGAGATAACAACTACAGTCAATTGATAGTAGCTATAACTAAAACTACTCATAATATTGAAGAAAAATTAGCTAAATATTCAAGGGAAAAAACTAAAACTAAGCATTTAAGATACTATTTAGTACTGGAATCTCTCAACCAAACCACACTAATAGCATTATTGGATGATGACTGGGAATTAAAAGGGAGATGCTTCAGTTTGGATATACATGAAGGCATTTACAAGTTTCAAAGAATATTTACAATTGTATGCAATAGATAGCGATGTACTAGCTTTTTAGATAACTGGGTTCCAGAGTTTCTAACAGGAATGTTTGTTGGCTGTTCAGAACATTAAAAAAAAAAGCTTTAGTTAAAAATGTTACTGTTCCAGTTAAATGTTACTATTAAAAATTGTGATTAAAAAAGGAGAAAACTTCATAAAGACTTTCATAACTTATGTTCGTTACATTACTGATTTGGATGAGAGATCTGAATTCTAGCATCATGCCACAGTGATCCCACTTCTGGACATTTAGGCACGAAAAAGACTTTATCAAGAGTTAGTGAGCGGTTTATGTGGCAGGGAATGGTCAATGATGTTAATAAATTGGTAAGCAAATAAATAAACTCATACAGAAGTGAGTGTGGTCAACTGATGACAAAGACTGTTGTTATTTTTTAATTGTAATATATCCAGGTTAGTAATTGTGATCTGTGCCATGGCAAATTAAGCCAATCTACTCCAGAGCTCCATCCAGTACCAGTTGTGTCACCACATTGGTATTGACTTCATTGGCCCAATCTCTCCTGCATCACATCAAGGAAACAGATACATCTTGACTAGCTATAACTGATTATTTCACAAATTTTGTTGAGGAAATTCCTATGAAACGTAAATATTTTGATAATGTAGCTGCTGCATTGTTCAAGGTAGTCAAACATATGCACTATGATGAAGTCTTGAAGCTTATAATTTATTGAATATACTATTATAGGTATTTATGAGAATGGGAATTTGAAAGGTAAGCTCATCAACAAGAAGTACTAAAGAGCAGTCTTAACATTATAACTATACTGATATAACTCACCACCTCCAGTTAATCACACAATTGATTCTTTTCCTTCGGCTAGGTGGGACTAAATTTGGCAAAGCGGACCACATCTGGCAGCCATATTTAGTCCGCCCAGACTGAATTCGGTAGCCAATTGTGGTCCCGGACAGTTTTTAGCAGCCAATTTCAGTCCGGGGGACCGATTTTGAGTAGGACCCGATTTGGCGTTACACCACCACCCGGAATTTTGCCCACAATAAATTGCGCGCTCAGAGTTGGGGGGCGGAGTTGAAGAATCAAATGAATACGAATCAATAGTTAGCTTCGTACCTAAAAATCGATATTCAGAAGTACTGGATGACCAGAATGAACTCATATTTCGTACACGGGGTACACTCCACATCTAAAAAAAATAACAACGAGATTTTTCTTTTAAATAGGATACAAAAAATATATATAAAAATATTTAAAAAAATGGAAAACAAATACTAATATCAAAATACGGCGTTGTTAAGTTGTGGGGAAGCCCCTAGGCTACCGCTGGAAAAAAAAATCGACTTCGTAACTGCAACGGTCGCCCCTGAATATCGCTGAATAGCCTTAAGGTTTGTACCGTTGTTTCTCAGTTCCTGGTAGGTCTTTTTTCTTGAAACTTGGTTTATAAGAGCTGTCTGTTGGTGTCTGTTTCAACTGCAACAACAAAGTAAGCGTACATTGAACAGACAACGAGAAATAAATACATAGCATAACTCCTCCATCTGCGATTTAACGCTGCGGTTTCAAGTGGTACTGCATCCTTAAAGATGCACTTTACATGTCAGTTGCTATGCCTAAGATTGCACAATGTGAGCAATATATAGAAATGCTGATTTTTTGGCAATGAAAGAAATACGTGTAATTGACAAATTCTATACTCCTTTCCTGTACTATTTACCCAAACCACTATGCTTCATGGAATACTCTTAGGTTAATGGTTGAGCATGTACTTTTGCTAGTATCTACTTTCGGGGGCGGCAGACGACTGATACATGTACATTGATGATGCTATCAATAAAATTACTAACTTGCCAAGATAATATTTGTGTCATCTACAGGAAAACCGGGCACAACGCGGCGTGCATAAATATCGAGAAAAGATCGATCGATTTCTTAAAAATGTATTGTTTCAAGCCGACGGAAGGGAACGGTTAGGTCTATTATAGTGGGAACGACTTAAGATACGACGATAAAACTTGGAGAGCTCAATATCTGGACGCCGACAACTCTGTAAGTGCAACAAAAAAAAATTTCGAAGGGTGCCGCGTTGTGCCCAGTTTTCCTGTAGACGATCACATTTATAAAGAGCACAATTTTAACAATTAAACGAAATGCTTTGCAGTGAAACTAGCCAGCACCTAACCTCATGTGGTTGGGTGAAAGAGTCAAACTCCGCGGAAAGTGGCGCATTCCTTTTATACAATTTACAGAACTGTTGATATACTCGTTGATGTGGAAACGCTTTTGAAATGTTCATCACTGGTGTAATCATCTCCCCTCTTGAGACGTGCACACACACACATGCGTTTTGCAAATAGTCAGTAGCAAGCTTGTATTCATTCCCACTGAAGGTTTAGCGAGCTGCTTGTTGAAGTTATGTGTACAAACAATCTCTTCCCCCCCCCCCCTCTCTCTCTCTCTCTGCATAGCATGTAAAGCAGGCACAATATTATTTACATCTTATTATCTCTAACTAGAGCCATTCAGGTATCAGGTTTAAAGTGAGGGTTAGAATGATAAGCTCGTAATTAGTGAGCATGATTGATATCGGGGAACTAAATAAACCAGTTCAAGATGTCTTAAAAAATGGGAGCACACTATCATCCTGCCCAAAAGCACATTTTACTCCACAAATGCTCAACAGTTGTTTGTTGACAAGTCAGCACAGTAATAAGGCGTGGCAAAGACTGATATTCACAGAGCGGTATAGTTGGTGGCTATGAATACTATTGCCACTCCCACTATATTCCATATTTACAAGCTGACCATTGTGTGCTGCAATTTCCAGTTAAGTATGTCAATTGGAACAAAATTGCCAGCACGGCATCCCAATCAATGGACTAGACTTTGGTAAAGAGATTCCAAATCACATATGTACCATTCAGAGGATGATGTGAAGAAAAGAAGGAAAAAAAAGAAAAAAAACATGACAAACTTGTAACAACATGTACAACAGGGCCAGTTGGATTACATTATCTCTAACTAGAGCCATTCAGGTATCAGGTTTAAAGTGAGGGTTAGAATGATAAGCTCGTAATTAGTGAGCATGATTGATATCGGGGAACTAAATAAACCAGTTCAAGATGTCTTAAAAAATGGGAGCACACTATCATCCTGCCCAAAAGCACATTTTACTCCACCAATGCTCAACAGTTGTTTGTTGACAAGTCAGCACAGTAATAAGGCGTGGCAAAGACTGATATTCACAGAGCGGTATAGTTGGTGGCTACGAATACTATTGCCACTCCCACTATATTCCATATTTACAAGCTGACCATTGTGTGCTGCAATTTCCAGTTAAGTATGTCAATTGGAACAAAATTGCCAGCACGGCATCCCAATCAATGGACTAGACTTTGGTAAAGAGATTCCAAATCACATATGTACCATTCAGAGGATGATGTGAAGAAAAGAAGGAAAAAAAAGAAAAAAAACATGACAAACTTGTAACAACATGTACAACAGGGCCAGTTGGATTACATGTGATATATAAATTCTTCATGGAATTGCTTACAGGGACACACATGTAAGTATAAGCCTACCACGTAAACAGTGTGCACATGCCTTGTATATGTGTATTAGAGAGGAGAGAGATAATATGGTTTCTACCATAGGAAGGAACACATGGTATCTTAATAGCTTCACAGGTGTTGTTATCTACATCAATGATGTCATTATGTTTTATATGTACAGTAACAAAATAAAAAGAGAGAGGATTGCTTTGCTAGTAATCCAGAGCCAGACAAAACAATCAGATTTTGATCTGTAGTGGCTGTGGTAGATTGAGTATAGATGACCTTTTAGTGACTGGCATCAACAAGTTGGTAGCACTGACTTCTCAGTAAGTGCTTGAGTGGGACAGTTATGTAAGTGAAGAATACCATGAGTGATGCCGACAGTAGCTAAGTTTAGATTGAAAGACTGCTCATACGCACTTTAATTGGAGAGCAAAGAGTTGTTGTATCTCAATCCGAGATTTTGGTGTATATGTAAGTATAATCCATGCTACATCTTTTTACATGAGCTCCTAATTATGTAAGTTGGTAAAGTGTCGGAGGGGGAATTAATGACTTGTGAGTATTCAGTAATCTATTTGTCATTCTTTCGGTAATGAGTTAAGCGTTGATAAACTAACTATCTTTGGGGCACGCTTGAAATTTTGTTTAGTTTGTCAACCAAACAAAATAGCTGGGCTATATAAGCATTCCATTTGTGCTGAAGCACACCATTAATATCAATTTTATATCAGTGCATTTCAGGATTTCTTTAAATGGATGGAGTTTGGAGATAATAATTGGATCTTGGGGGCTAATGTAACATCCCAAGTCTCTTCAAGCTAAACCTCGAGTAACAACTAATCCATGAAGAATAGCCCATACGTATGACTATAAGCTTATGTCTAAAGCTTCGTAACTGAATACAAACTAAGTTAAACCTACACGCATAGATAGCATTGAATATACCAAACAAGGGCAGGTGCACCTGTCATAACAGCACATGTATCATAACAGCACATGTGACCAGGTGCCAAATTCTATTTCTAATACGAACACACAGTATTGACTGAGCTTTAAATATTTGTGTTATATTCCACTGGCATGGCCTCACAGGGACAACGAGGGATATTGTTGCATTCAGTTTAGTTTCTGAGACATCTCTTATGTTCACATGTGTGACTGAGTTTGTGTACTTATGTACTTCTGACTGGAAGATGTTTCAAAATCCCTTTTTTTTGAAAGCATACATTAGGTGGAGAATTGATGTAATAGATTACCTAATTATAGCTGGTGCTCTACAGTAAATGATTCACTTACACCTGTAGTTAGTAGTATGAAGCTGTGAGAATGCTATTGAAGCTGATTCATTAAACTTGTACTACTACATTGTAAGCATGTCCCATACATACATACTACATGCATGCACGTGTACATACATACATACATACATACATACATTATTGTGTACTGAGCTAGATTATTGTGCTAATGCCGTCACTCTGCTATCAAGCACACCCACTGCATGTTCATTTTTAAAAAAGCATTCTTGCATTTTCAATTATGTACAATAAATAATCAGCTCGGCTACCCGAAAAGAATGAACTTCAGGGGGAAGGAGCAAAGCCAATCTCCCACCCAACCCCCCACCCCCCCTCTCCCCTAAAAGCTCTAACAATAATTCTTCTTTAGACTCTTCCATAGTTTCTATCTGAGTCAGTGTGAGATATCCTGTATTCTATATCTAGCTATTATCACTTGGGTACATTACAATCTTGTAATATACAGCTTTTAAATTATCTTTTTTTTTGCCTACATACATCAGTTGTTGTTGTTTTTTCCTGTTATTATTAATACTAGGATAATTGAAAGATGAATGTGTGTGCATATATATCTATATATAATTTTTACATGTTTATCTTAATTCTCACATATGTAGGTTCAATTTCTTCTGCTGATGGAATCAATATTCGGGGGTACTTAGTTCAAGCAGTAGATCCTTCTGGTGCCAGAATTGGTCAGTTTGTAACTCAAGCTGGTCAACAGAAGCACCTGGCATGTAGCAGCGTCAGTGCTGCTATACCTGATGAAGTAAGTACTGTGTTAAAACATACAGCATAGACTTTTATGTTGATATAATCTTAATTTACTTCTTGATCTTCTTCCTTCCACTGTGTTTAGGCTACTCTAATTCACAGTACCCCAAACACAGGCAGTGTGTCCTTCGCTTGGAATGCTCCTGCTAATGATGGCTTGGTGGACTTCAGGTATGGTACACAAGGCACTCGAGGTGCAATTACATGTAACTTCTGGTGCTGACTACTTTCGGTTATGTACTTGTACATTAAATATGAAATTGCAAGTATTAAATTTTGTGTATTATGGTATAAGAGGTATAATAATGTTATGTACTGTAGTAACTCTTATTTTTATCGTTTATGTAATGTGAGGTTTTGACCAAGTTTCTTCAAGCATAGAATGTGATTTACATGTAAACACTGGTTAATGTATAATATTAACTTTTTGACAGCTAGTAAAATCAACTGGGAGACATAAACAGGCATAGATTGACACAATCCTTCCATTACACTTATACTACATTCAATAGGCAACAAGACTGAACTTTCTTGTTAGTGTGTGTTTTATGTTAGTATCTGTGCTCGCTTCAAATCTTTCCTTCAATTTGGAGACCAACTTTTTTCCTTGACAGACCAATCATTTTAGTAACTTTTGTTAAATTGTCATTGAGAAATGCCATTATCAGTTTGTTGAAGTTAATGGTAGATTAGCACATGGCATCCAATAATTTTGCTGAGAACAAGCGTCATTGAGCAATCTCCAGCTTCACATAAGCCCCCATAATGAGGAGCTTTGGCAGGTGAAAAGTGACATCTCACAGAGTGGGAGGTAATGAGCTTGTTTGCCTTATCTTGTTGTGCATGGGATTGAAGGCACTTCTGGACTTCTCCCAGGTACCAACAAAGTTTTGTCCATCGTCAGCAGATATTACATCAGATGGAAGACCTCTCCTGATAAAAAAGCGGGCGGACAAAGCAAGAAATGAATCTGAAGACAAGTCAGAGCATACTTCAATTTTATTGGCTTTCGTTCCCATACACAGCAAGCATGGACTTACTCGACATAGCCCATAGGCTTTCTGGTATTGTCTCTCTTAGTGGTCAATATGCTAACAGATGAATTAGGAGTGCTGGTTGAATACAATTGAGTGGTAACTCGCCCATTTGCTGCTGAAGTGGCTTCACATATGCTCGTGGTGGATTATGGTTAGCTACTGTAGGTAAAAACTCTTTCCCAACTCAGTTCAGCAAGATTGATGAAGAATACAGACATAGTGTTTTGTTTTCAGTCATTTACATTAAACATGGATCTACTAAACTTTTGTGAGCCTATAAAAAGCTATACATTTGTGAAAAAAACAGAAATAATATGTAAAGTTCTTTTTGAAACATCTAAATGACAATCCTAATTTTTCATAAATAATTCCTGGCATTTCATTTTCATTGTAACTGTATTATTAGTCACTTCTGTAGTGTTGAGTTTTACTCTGTTCATGTCTCCTCAATGTTTGCAAGTATTAAATTGTATCATGAAAACTAACCTAAAGGATAACATTCACTTACACTCACTATTTACACTGCCCTCAGTGTTTCTATAACAAACACAAATTATTACACTCTTGAATTACACTTCTAAAGTGTTACTGTAACACTTCCATTTAAACAGTATACAATACTCACTCCACATTGATTGTTTTGTTATTGTTATTTTGGTTATTCTGGTTTTTGTTGTTGATGTTTTTGTGAGTGTGAATGTAAAAAAATAAGAAAGGGATTTTTGTTTTTTTAAAACATGTGTCGTGTTTAACCTAGTAAAATAATTTAGCCATCGCTCATTAGCCTGATAGCAGGCTGATCATAACAGTCGATTGCTCAAGTTATTTAGCCATGGAAAATTACGAACAAATTTTATCCGTTCTTATTATCCTCTACTACTAGATTTAATTACATCAGTTTCCTCTTCTGCTCCTTTTTTTCTGAGTCGTCTCGGCTCTTCTTAATATTTTCTCTATTCATTTTTTTCTTCTTATGTTGTTGATTCCTTTCTCCTCCTTTGTCTATCTTTCCTGTTTCCCGGCCGCTCTATCTTTCTATTCGTGATATCATTATGAAGCTATTGCCTTCTCCGTCCATTGCTCGCTGATTTTAGCTATTGTAAGTCATCGTTTCTAATTGCCTTCATTACAATAATCACTTTCTACATAATGTGAAGACACTTTGCCCATTCAGTTCAAGGTGACACTTTACCAACCGTGCACAGCTCAGGAATTATTCATGAATACACAACAGAATCATCATTGTTAATCATCATGTCAATATTGTACTAACCCGGATCAATTAATGAATTATTCATCAATGCACACACTGTTGTCATCATGGTTTACTGACACACAAGCATATTAAAACTAGCATTTTACTGCTTGCTGCTCAATAGTCAACAGTGCGTACTTGCTAACTGTCCCCAAAGATTCAGATAGTCCCAGATTTATTACTTAGCTACAGTCCTGCCATGTATTATTTGTCCCGGAATGCATGATCTGAAAAAACGTTACTTAGCAATCCACTGATAGTTGCTGGTGGCATGTAACTCAAGAATGCTCATGTTTGTATTTTTGAATCGGTTCAAAATTCACATATTAGTGTGTTCATTTCTCTCTATAATTTCTTTTTTCAAGAATAATAATATATTCCGCACATCAGTCATTGACACCGGTTCATTACATTGTTTCATGAAATTCAGCTTAGGCAGGAGCAAAACACTCACTTGAGTAAATAGATACTTGTAAATTATCATGTAGTCGATTCTTCTTATAAATTGTGTAGTTTTTGGTGTTGTCTAGAGGTGTGGCTTATTGAACTAAGTTAGAAACTCTGACAGCTAAACAATGTCCACAAGAAGTGATTCTATGACAGAGCCATATCAATGTGATGTTCTGCCATAGAAACATTTCTTGTGGACATTGTTTTACTTCAATGAAATATCATCCATACACTGATGATGGCCATTGGAAATGGTTGTAACGTTTGTATTAAATCTTTTAATGACTGGTGAAAGTACAATATTTTGAAAGTAATGTCTAATATTCCTAGTCACTGAAGATAATTCACAATAATAAAGATTGAAGATAAGTATAATAATATGTTGCATATGCTTAAATATATATATATATATGTTAGGCATGTTTTCTAATCGAGGCCTATAATGATCACTTATATTTATTTGCTGAATATGGTTGCTGTAGTCCAGGTATAATCTATAGCATGTTGAACTCAATGTTACTCACCTTTTCTGTTCTCCAGTCTGTCATTCAATTTCATTTCTGCACTATAACTGATATTATAGTAGCTACTCAAATAGGAGTAGGTCTCCTGACGTATATAACATTGTCTCATTTTTCTCTCATCCTGCAGGTTTACCATTGTGAGAGAACTAACAATGTACTTTGGCCCACTTAGTGCTGCTGTGAGTTAAAATTGAGGGAAATCACTGATTAACATTAATTCATTATTATTTGTTTAGTCATCAGATGGACTTGTGACTACTACGGCAGTAAGTTCATTTATGTTCAGTTACTCTTAAGCTTCTAAATATAATTTATTAAGTGTAATTCTGTAAATTTAGGTGAATAATGTTCTTAAAATTCTTATCAGTTATATTGAACCTTTATTTTAGATGACTACGGATGGTGCTATCACTTACACCAGCAAAGCATCTGCTTTATTGGTATGCATCACTGTGACATTACTTCAGCTTCTATAAGACTTTCTGTTAAAAGAATAAGACTTATGTTTTGACACTACCTCAGCTTTTATTGTTCATTTTGCTTCTTTATTAATGTGTTGTATGCATGTTTTGGGGTTTATGTAGCAATTTTCTTTAAAAAAAAAAAAAAAAAAAAATCTTAATTGACTAATTAACCCTCAGCATGCTTGCGTGAGAGGGTTCCAGTTCTCAGTTTGTCTGTTAGTCAGTTAGTTTGTAAGTCACTCTGTCGCACAACAAAAAGTGGATCTTGAAACAGGAATCAAATTGTTGCACTGGATATTATGAGTCCCTTTATAAATTGCTAGAAATGTTTTGCTTGGACTTTTTTCAGAAAAAAGTAGTTAGTTATAGGCCATATGGCTGAATGCAATTGTTGGTACCAGCCCTTACTGTCACACAGTACTCGGTGAACAAATAATTTCTTCCTCCAGTTCATGGTAGTTCTGCTTTATAGTTCTCAATGGTTTACCTGTTGGAGTTCCCTGTTGAAACTTAGCATTTACGTCTACCGTTTCATTGCACATGCCACATATCGACTTGCACGAGCCACATATTGATATGCATGAACTACATATTGACATAATTAATACTTATACCAAATAAATTATTTTTTATAACATTGTAATGACTAACTTTGTTATAACACCAAAGATTCGCCCCTTTGGTGCTCATTATAACAGTAGTTACAGAGATTAGTTACTTTAATAATACTTAATAAAATGATAATAATAGTAATAAACATTTTTTTTTTATTATTATTAATACTATCATTAATTATAATAATAATAATATCATTATTATTTTAATATTAATAGCAAATTTTCTGTGTTCTAACAGCCAATATATGTTTAATTAAAACTTAAAAACTAAATAATATTTCTATTATTCATTATTTTATTACTATTATAGTTGTTGTTGTTGTTATTATTATGTTATTGTTATTATTATTATTGTGGAACCTCTGATAGTGATATCTCTAACAAGCTAATCACCTCTATTTAGCTAATATTCCACTAAAATGAGTATTTATCACCTCTATCATCAGATTTATGAGCTAAAAAACTGGTCCCAAATTATTCTGTTCTCTTTTTTTTGCATGCAATGTTCTTTTAGTTAACTAAAACTAAAATTAAGACCACTTAATATTGAGATTTTGCTTTGGGTAAGAAAAACTAAAACTAAGCCATTATAGACTGCCTAAAAAATAAAACGAAAGTGCTTTAGATGACAGTATCATTATAACCAAAACTAGATAGAGTGGGTGATTAAAACTAAAATTATGCAATTATTTTATTGCCACCAATTCACCTTGAATAATACAATATTAAGTGAAGATTCAAAAGCATATTTAATTAAGCACTGTACCTCCTTTACATACTCAAGATTATACTATTATTAAGTTTGTTAGGGAAAATTACATAAGCTATTTTCTCAAGGAGCACATCATAAGTGTTTGAGACACATTATTGAAGAAATAGTTTAAATAGATAAAATGTTTTGGTAGCAATATAAGAAAGCTAAACCTAAGCATAGAGCTTGTCTATCAGTATAATTAATAACTAAACTTAAATGTCTGAAATTTCTATACCAAAACTAAGTTGCTATCACGAGTAATAAGAATTTGAGGTTTGACAGTGTTACTTGAAGATGCCTTTTGACCATTCAAAATGTAGAGCTCAAACTCTGAGATTGCGGTCATGCTTAAGTAACAGTAATGAACTAGATCACGTAGAAAGATGTCATAAATGCTAGATCACAATCATGACAGTAATTAAAAATATAAGAGTATATTAATATTCATTGGTTTGGTTGTTTTTTGTTGTTGTTTTTTGTATGCGAGTAGTGTATGTGTGCATGAGTGTAACAAAACAAAGTTCCTATGCAATTTATTGATAGCCTGGGTGTCCAGCCTGAATCCCAGACTAAGTGGATGATGAGACTTTTGAATTTTAGTGGGCATGAGTGTAAGCATCAGAGCAATTGACTCTACAGTTTATTAAATGTAATGTAACCACTTCACCCACATTATCACCATTTCACACTTTAATTGTGACCCAACCCTTCCACATTATGCACTTGGGAGAGGCTCAATGGCTTTTTTCACAAGTGTGATTTATCACTTAAGCTTATCTGACTCAAATTCATTTTTTTTCCTTCAACAGATCTAGCTTTGAAGAATTTGGGTGCAATTTTGGCATTTCCTTGTTTCAGAAACAAATTACCACGAATGACCCATTATCAATACAACTATGACAGACGAATACTGCAGCATCACTGTATAATGTTAACATAAGTTAATATTATAACACAAGATAGTCTCAATTCAAACTATGTATGGGAAGAAGTGAGTCATTTTTTGCACAATGTCTTAAAAGAGACAATAGGAATAAGGCATATTAAACTTGTCAATAGCTCAGTTTGTGCTTTTTCTTTAATGTGTTTGAGTGACCACAAGCTGCATGTGAGCCATTAGTTTTGCTGCTGGCAGAGAGCTCTTTAGATAGATGTATTTTCTGATGTTCTATTAGAAAGGAATAACGAAATAAGTTGGATATGGGGGACATTAATTAAAAGGTGTATATATAGCAGAGGAAGCGGGGTGGCTGGATAATTCTTTTTATATTGATTACTAATGACACATTAATTCTATGTTTGAAGAGCAGAGCTTATTGTGGTATTTGGTAAGGTAATAATGTAGAAGCTGGAGAAAAATTGTCACTGCTATGCATGGAAAGGTATGTTTTGCAGGAATGTTTTAACACATGATGGATTCTTACTAGGGATTAAAATGGATGTTAATGACTTCCAGTTTTGAACAGAGTAGTGCTCACTGGACACATGTTATCTAAAGTACCCATATTAAAATTGCAATTCTCTTTGCCGACATGTACTTGTGTGAATGAGCAAATTATGGTAATGGTCATACATGCAAACATTCATGTGATGCATTCAGCACTGGGAGATCCAGGAGTGTGTCCTGCCAGATTGATGTGCTAGTGGAATATTCTAGAATATCATAACCATTTAAAGAATACTAAAGGAAATAATCAGTCAATATAATCATTAATTATCAAAGAAAGTCCTTTTTTCTTTGTCTTTTCCTTTACAACTAAATGACATAGCTAGACATTTAGATTGTTCCTCCAAAAAGAAAAAACTTTGAATTAATGAAAGAGGTTCAGAATCACAAGTCATCTAGAGAATTATGCTAAGCAGTTTCTCTTCTTGAGCAACTCAATGATCATACTGCATCAGAATTGATTAAAAAAATGTAAATTATTACCAGCCGACCTATGAAGTTGAAGAGAAGAGTAGATGCATTCACTTATGGAGCATATTGAAGTAAGGATTCCCACAATTGAACATTTTTCAGCTGCAGCAGAGCATTTTTTCTCTATTCATTGAACATTTTATGGCTAGCTTATTAAATTCTCTATATTGAGTAATTCAGTATAACTAAGAGAGACTGATACTTTTACTCATTCACTTCATAAATAACAACTTTAGCTAGCTATACAGCTACTGCAATAATCACTATTTCACTTATTTCACAATTGGAATAAAGGAAACATGAGAAAATATATGTAATTGTAATAATATACTATTCTTATGGAATAATAACAACTTTTTTTTTTGAATAAATAATAATTCTAAAATTTTGAACATAATCCAGCAGATTTGTCACTATGAAAATGTTAACTTAGCAACAACATGCATAAGACCTGATGACCATGACTGGGACAGTGAAGTGATTGTCACCATCTAGCTACTCTCAGGAAAGTACCACTGCTGTAGGAATTGTGAATTGTCAATAAGGAACTCTAATGCTGTGTGTGTGAACTAAAATAATGATAATATTAAGGGTAACTAAAACAGCTAATTGTGCTTAGAGACTACAGGAGAGTTTGGGAGATAAATCATAAAACACTTTGCTACTTACGTTATACTAAGTAAGCTATAAAGTATGATTGATGTGTGTTATATGTGTACATCGCCACTTACAATACAATTATTATGCATAGTACTAACACATGTACGAAAACACAAATCCGTTACTTTTCCACTCACACTTATGTAAATCAATCCCAACAGCATTAATATTTGAAAGCACATGTAAGCCAACTGATTCTAAGTAGGTGGTGTGCTTCAACAAAAATGATGACTGAGCTACATGGCTTACTATTTTCATATTGTCAGAAATCTGATAATGGAAAACATGTATAGTTTCATGCATCCACATTCAAAGTATTAACATTCCGTCAACTTTTATCAACCGAGATCTACGCGTGATCAGGTAGAAAATTTTAATTTGTCCTAAAGTACTTTTTTTAATTCCACATACAATATTTATGATACCCTATGTGGAATTGCACAAATTAAGTGTACATAAGTAGAGTCCAAGCTTATAGATCTTTCCCAATGCTTTTAATTAAGTCTTTATTAAATATCAAATTGATGTCTTATTTCTCTTTTGTTGAGAGAGAGAAGCGTTGGCATAAGTATAGTGGGGCAGATAGAGACTTATTTGGAAATTTTCCAAGCTTGCTAATCAAGCTTCTGCTAAACTTCTGAAGGCACATAGCTATAGGAATTGTAATTTGCTAGATGTAATTGACCACTGCACCATCAGCAGAACAAAGCATGGTCATTTCCCCCTGAGTAGTGGTTCAGTAAGGGGTCTCCCAGACTGTAGCTATATGATACCTGGCAGCTGCAACAAATTTTAAGTTTGATTTAATTTAAGCTGAGGCTAAAAGAACACCATTAGTGCAGCAGTTTTCCCTAAAATAATTAATTTTTTCAAAGAGTTTGATTAGAAAGCAATGACTCCAATCTAAATACATAGATACACTTTGATTTCAAGAAAGCCTTAATCATTGTATACTTTGCACGCACAAAGTCAAAACAGACAATCTAAAATTATAGTTTTAATTCACCAAACATACAAAAGAGAATCGAATCATATCATCTTACATCTCAGCTAACTCGTTTCTCTTTACATTGATTCCTTCCATTAATATTTGTCATCTTCCTACTCCACTGTTAAATCATGATGTATCTGAACTAGCATAAAGCTGATTTAGCAATTTCTAGTTTTCAAACTTATATGAAATCAGATTTAAAAATTTTGAAGGCTATACAGCATCTAATATAACCATGGGTAAATAGCGTAAGTCCTCGAATATCGACCGACATATATTATCGCCTCTCTCGTATTGCATTATCGTCCTGCCACCATTTTATTGAGTGAAAGTTAGCTAAAACACGCGCGTGCCACAAAAATGCGCCATTAATTCTAATTAATACTCATTGTCTTATCTAAGTAAGAAGCTGCTTTTGTTGATGTTGTCTGGTGGAAGTTAGTTGCTGTTTTGTAGTGGTCAGCGTCTCTGCAAAACTCGGAATTGTGTGCTGCATAAGTATGGAATTGTGTGCTGCATAAGTATGGAATTGTGTGCTGCATAAGTATTGGATAGTCCGGTATGTGTAAGTTAGCGTAGGGATGGCAAATTAGAGGTAGGAAGTAGCTAGCCACAAATTTACCAGGTTCTTAATTCACTTAGCCCCACATGCTATTGAGTATTCATGTGATATTGTCCATGTGGACATGCTTTAGTAGTCGTCTAGTTTCTTTTGATGGGTTCAAAAGAATCTCGTCCAGATAATAGTGAAGCTAGCAAGATATATTTGGATAATGATGTATGGGGTCGTTCATATAGAAGGTATTGCTCAGTTCGTGCTCCTCACCAGTTGGAATTTTTAACTGAGCCTAAGGATTGTGATTATTGCAGGATAGTGAGAAATATCAGAGTTAAAACAAAATATACGTGTAAAACCTGTTACCTTAACCTTTTGCTTTACTAAAGATAGAAACAATTTCAAAGACTAACATTCACATATGTGTGATCACTACCGTGGTTATTCGTAGGTATGTACCTAGCTAGTTATGTTGTGATGTAACTGTAGTTACTGGACTTGAGTATGATTTTTTACCTATGGGTGGGTGATAGGAAAGCAGGCTATAACCTTTACCTAACGTTATGCTATGCATGGAAAGCTCAATGCACATTTTTGTTCACATTGTTATATTGTGGTACTGGTGAAGTAAAAATTCATTGTTACTCTCGCTTTGAATTTTGCACATGCAGACATTTGTGTGGTAAAATGCAACTCTAGGTTGAGAAGGCTGCCACCAGTTCTTGCTGTTCAAATGCTTAAGTATCCTAAGCTGATTAAAGCTTTACACAGAACCTCCCGTACAATGGCTAAATTGATTAAGAAGTTAAATGTAATTCGGACAATTCTTCAGCATGAGAGAAAACAAGACAAAAGAACAGATGCAAGAGTGTTCCTTTTATAGAACAGGGTCCTGCACAAGCTTAATGGGATGACAAATAAGTGTGTGCTGTGCTAATGGGTTCTGAACATACATTAATGGAATAGTGCTTCTGAATAGAACATTTATTAATGGAATAGTATTAATGAGTTCAGATGTTCTGATAAGTAACGATTATTAGGAAATAAGTGTTCAGTGCTGTGGTGCTGTTATGTGGGGGTACTCCACCACAATTTGCAAGCTCAATTTGAATGTTCACACAGTGAAATACTTGCGCATAGACTTCAACAAATTTTAACTTAGTTATCTGCATGCTTGCCACGATTTTGGTGGCAAACCGAGAACGAAAATGGGTATTGTAGTGACATGTATATATTTTGTGGCAAACGTCTGAATTAAGTAAAGCAAGCTAGAAAAGCGCTATGTAGTGTGAAGTGGTAAGAAGAGCCAGTTTGGTTGGATGGTGAATGTATTTTATCGTCAATACTCAGCAAGTTAATTTTAAGAAAGAGTATGGTTAGGAATATTTTCTATTGAGGGGAAGGGGGAGGACTTCCGCTAGGGTACATATATTTCCCTCTATGAAATGCTGTTGAGTGATCAGTCGTAGCTTTACCTTTTAGTTGAAAGTTTGTATAAAAGTCTATTCCGGAACTGCTATATCTATTGATATGGTGATCTATTTTAGTTGAACTAGACTGTTTACCCGGCACAGTAAATGGGCTGGCTATTTTGTGTAAAAGTCAGAAATTTTGATTTAACTTGACTTATAAAGTAAATAGACTTGCACCTTTTTGCATTACTTTAGATGGTCAGAGTTTTATCCAGGATTTTGGCTGGAGTGGGGAGACTTTTAGTGTTCAGCCACACTCATGTTTGTTGCTAATATATGATACACATAAACAATATTCACTTCACACTGATTATTGTGTGGTCCTATGCACTAAATGGTTAACTTCAGGTGGGAGCATTGGGGGAAATTTTTAATCAAATTAATGAAAAAAATTCTGAGAGGGTAAACTTAGCTGGGGGATAGAGATTCAAGAGACTGCCCCTCTCTGTGAAACTGTGATGTTTAGATATTTCCTCTTACTGTGTTTGTGTCTAAGTTGATTGATTTTTTTTGTTTTTTGTTGTTGTTTTTTTAGAATGGCCAATAAGAAATACAAAGGATTCAGGCAACGACAACTTCAATCTAGGTCAAGCCCGTCCACACAGGTCAACCGAAACAGCAAAAAAAAAAATGGTCAGATGATCAGATGGTGGGAGCTATTCAGGCTGTTATAAATGATGGGCTTTCAATGAATCAAGCAGCTGATAACTACCAAGTTCCTCGTAGTACTCTTAAGGACAGACTTAGTGGAAGAGTGACACATGGCGTCAACCCTGGTCCAAAGCCGTACTTGACAAAAGATGAAGAGCAAGGTCTTGCAGATTATCTTATAAGTGCTGCTAACATTGGGTATGGAAAGACTCGTAGAGATGTCCTTTGCTTAGTTGAGATATACCTTCGGCAAAAAGGGTCTCTGAAAGCACTGTCAGCAGTCAGTAGGGGCTGGTGGCATAATTTTATGAAACGTAACTCATCCCTTCGACTTCGCATGGGTGATTCTACGGCTGGAGTAAGGATGGATGCTTTATAAGTGCTGAAACATGAAAAACTACTTCAAATTGCTGAAGAAAACACTGGATGACCATGGTATTGACAAGCACTCTGAATCTGTCTGAAACAGACTGAAACAGGTATGCCTCTTTGTCCTCCTCCACCTAGAATAGTAGCAAAAAAGGGACAGAAAAAGGTTCGCTATCGTACATCAGGCCAGAAGTCACAAGTAACAGTGATTGGATGTGGTAGCGCTACAGGACAAGTCATACCACCCTTCATTATTTTTTCTGGAAAACAAATAAATTTATTATGGACACTGAATGGTGTGAATGGTTCGCGTTTTGCTGTTAGTGACAATGGCTGGATAGATCAAGAATTGTTCAAGTTCTGGCTCAGTGATCATTTTCTACCCAATGCATATCACACCGCTGGGATCAAGTTCGCACGTCACAACAGATGTCGTAGCAGGTACCACACCCCTGGGATCAAGTTCGCACGTCACAGCTGATGTAGCAGGTACCACACCCCTGGGATCAAGTTCGCACGTCACAGCAGATGTCTTAGCAGGTACCACACCCCTGGGATCAAGTTCGCACGTCACAACATATGTCTTAGCAGGTACCACACCCCTGGTATCACGTTCACACGTCACAACAGATGTCGTAGCATGTACCACACCCTTGGGATCTAGTTCGTACATCACAACAGATGTTGTAGCAGGTACCACACCCCTGGGATCAAGTTTGCTCGTCACAGCAGATGTCGTAGCAGGTACCAAGCCCCTTGGATCCTTTTCTCACATCACAGTCCCTATGGCCTCTGGATCCACTACTCAGGTTTCAGGTAAGAATTAATGGTGTTTTGCAGTAACATTTTTTCATTGTGATAACAACTCTCCATAAATTTTTTTCTGAAGACCAAAATTTTGTTCAGAAAACTTTTTTTTGGGTAGCATGAAGTCTGTACATGTAATTTTTAAATGATTTTTTGGCAGATCTCATTTTTTGTTAATCCGAGATAATTCGGGAGAAAGATATAATTAGCTATAGTAACTTAGGCATAGCTATGATTTTCATTTGCATACAATGTTACCTATGTTACCATGTGAGACTGTCTACGATAAAATTGAGCTCAATGCAGCACACGTGAATGTTGGGGAATAATAATCAATTGAATCCAATAAGCCTACCAAGGGGAATTTGATTAGGTCATATATTGTGAACGGCTAAGGCAATCAAACTCAATGCTGATAAAATGTGTTAGTTCAAAAACAGATAGAGGCCGCGTTGTGCCCTATTTTCCTGTAAATGGTTTCATATAGAAAAGGTTTGTCCCAACGTCCCCAAACTAAGTGCTGTCTAATGAACAATAGAACTTCAAATCTATGGACTGACTATAAACAAAAAAAAAAACAGGAAACAAAATTCACTCATTTGTCTTTGTAACTGATATTTCAGGGTTCAATCTTTTCAAGTTCCGCCTCCATTTCAGTTTGACTCCTGCCATTCTACTAAAATATCCTTCAATATTTGTGGTATTAATAATTTACTTATTTTTATTTAATTTTTTTTTGGGGGGGGGGGGAGAGAAGGGGAAATTTCACTTTACATGCCTAATTTGTATTTGTGATGTTACATACCTGTATTGTTTAACTTTCTAGGTACCACACCCACTGGATCACCTCTTCAGTCAGAGTCACTGCACAACGTGGATTATTGATTCCTGGTGCAGTTACCACATGTACTGGAGTTGCGGTTACCATGCCGGTTCCATGGTCTCCTTCAGTTGCAAATTCGAGTACTGTATCACTCACCAAAGTTACACCTCCTGTTGCTTCCTCAAATTTACGTTCACCATTCAACAATCTATTGAAGTTACCTGTGGTAAGGGATGTTACTACGATATCATCAAAGACGGGTTCAGCACGTGTTCTCACTAGCGATGAGTGTTGGTCACTTTATAAAGTGAAGGAAGAGAAAAAGAAGTGTGAAGCTGAGGAGAAGGAAAAGCGAAAACAGGAAAGAGAAAGGAAAAAAGGGAATAAGAAATAGAACAAAGAAGAAAGGCTGAGGAAAGAATTCGATGAACTGAGGAGAAGGAAAAGAAGCGAAAGCAGGCAGAGGAGGAGAAAGAAAAGAAGCGTAAGCAGACAGAGGAGGAGAAAGCTAAGAAAAGTTTACAACACAAAGCTGTGACAGGCAAGAAACGCTCTCGAGAGGTCACTACTGAAACTTCAACAAATGAAGGACATTTGAATTTAGTTGAAGGTGGGAGCAAGATTACAAGTAGACGTACTCTGCACAAGAGATCAAAAGTTACAATGGACAGTAGCATATTCACAGATTTATGTTGTGTCTGCTTCAGTTCTTTTGAAGAGGACGAAGGAACAGGCAGAGAATGGCTTCAGTGCATCTGTTCAAGGTGGATTCATGAAAACTGTGTCGTACCAAACCCCAATGGTGAAAATAAACTTTGTCCCATATGTTGAACTCTGAACTTTGATTCGTAGCATTTGATCTTTTCATTTTTTTGTAAGTCATGATTTTTTTTTTCTTGTTGGCATAAAGTAAACTCCATTGGCAGTAGCACATTGTGGTAATGCTGGTCAAGGGTTGTTTTTTTTTGTTGTTTTTTTTTTGTTTTGTTTTCAGATTGAGAAGGGGGGGTGCTTGCCTTCTTTTTACAGTAAACACATCCAATAAACAATATTTCTATACAGTCCCCTAAAATTCATATACTACCCCCCCCCCCCCCACCTTCAATCAGAAACAATTGAATAGTAAATGGGCAATTTAGTTGAAGCTAATATGGTCATAGGTTGAACAGAAAATAAATAGTGTAGTTTGGGAGTGAGTTGGGGTTGAATGTTTGTTCTCCGACCTATAACAGATGCATTGGACACTACGACAGGCCAGTATTTTTGGTGGTCCTGGGCGATAATCGAGGCCTGACTGCTTCTGCACTGCCTCTGCACAGCGACCTGCAAATTGTGTTTTAAAAATATGAGTATTGCAAGGCGATAGAATATGAAATAACCTCATGACTGGTCGAAACAATAAATTTTTAAATCGTTCGTGGGGCAAACTTGGTCCGATAAATGAGGTCTTACTACGCTGTTGGAAGAGGGGAATGCCCCCTTTTAGAAGTATTGGAGGAGCCACTGGTTCCCCTGGCCCCCCACTTCCTACTTAACTGCGTGATATTGTTTGTGATAAATTGATTTTGAAAGTGCCAACAGTTTACCAATATAAAAATAAAATAATAATAATGAAAGCAAATTAGGATTATCTTAAAACTTCCTTTGTGCCAGCAGTATGTATTTTTCACATTAATTAAGATTTGTGCGTAGAGGGAGATTCATTCTTATAATGTTATCTGCACAAGCTCACCTAACAACTGTTATGACTTAGTAAGAATTCCATAAAGTAAACCATTAATTAGAACGGGCTACACCATCTATAAATAGAACAGTTATAGCTTCCTTAAGTTTAATTTAGAATGTACCAGTGACAAAAGTAATAGCTTATTAATTAGCAGTGTACAGTTATCATGTTAAGACAAATACACTGCTGCTCTATTGACACACCACAGTGAATGAATTAAGAGAAAACAATTTGAGTTAAATTAATACCCTTTTCTGATACATTTTAGTGAATCAAAATTATACACGTTTAATTTATCTTGAAACTTAGAAAATTCATGATATTAGGCTGTAGTATTGGTCATCTCTCTTTAATGACTGCAATACATAATAGTGGGCTTTAATTTTTTTCTTTCTTTTTTCTTTTTTTTCTTTTGTTGACATAGGTATATACTTCAACATAAAAAACACTACATAACTATACTCTCTCTGTACATGTTCTATCCAAGTTCAGCTTCATATAATGTTAATAAATTTAAACAATAACTATTTAGTGGGATCAGTAAAAGCTTTCAATAGGTGTAGCTCCTGCTTGCCTTCTTTTAAGTTCACGAAGACTTAAAAAAAACACCGACAGAAACTTTAGGTTGCTTATTTTACACCAAAAGAAACTTTAGGTTGCTTATTTTACAGTGCAAGAAACTTTAGCTTGCTGTGCTATTGTTAGAGTTGAAATGAAAAGTGAATGAGTACAGTTGTAATTCTGTATCAGCAGATCACGTACTCTAGAGGCTATATTGACACAGGACATATTAAAATGAGGCATAATTATGTATTGCATATACATGTCACAGGGGAAGATTCCAGCGCTAGGGACAGGTAGGTATGAAATACATACATATATCAAATATTAATAATGATAATTTAAAAGTGAGGAGCATAAGTTAGCATGTAGTTGTCCTGTGTATTCTATTGCTTGTATTGGTATATTTGTACTTATAATTTTTTCCAATGAACTTGATTGGGAGGGGGGGAGGGTGATAGGCCTTCTTGGGATGCCCCACCCCCTGGATCCTCCCCTGCACGTATTCCTGCTAGAATGGTTACCCCAACCAAAAACTATTCTTCCTTGTTAAATTATTGTGATCACTTTCTATTGTATGGTTGTTATAATAGCTACTAATGCCATACTTAGTCGAATCGATGTGTGCCTTGGTTAGTGCACAAGAATCTCGAATGTGACCATATGCATACATGCATGCATGCTAAATCTCTAGACATACCAACTCACAAATGAAATCTAAACTAGATGCTTGTCATCTATAATCTATTCACATTTCTCAGATGATGAAACTTCAAGGTGTGACAGTGTTATTCTAAAGTTCATTTTGCATCATATGTATGTAAGAGAAATGCCATAGCTGAGCTCAGATTGAACATTTGATACTTGCTAATTAATTCATTTAGTGATAGTCTGCAGTTAGAAGGTCATTCTTGACAATGCTTCCTAGATAGCTATTTTCTTACATAATAAAACATTTTACCACTCAATCCTGCTAGACATGCGACTTCTGCACAGGTTTTAATTATTTGTGGTCTAAACAGTTAGTCACGATCCAGACGGAATATTATTTTTTCCCGTCACACACTCAGCGCAAGGCGCTGCTGATGATACACAAAACAAAAATAGTGCGCTTGCGCAAATAGTATGGAGTGTAAATTGGGTGTGGTCATTGTGTAGAGGTGCCTTGGGCGGCGGTCTGGTTGACTGGAAAAAAAAATTAAAGTCTCTAGTCTAGTCTAGTCAGTCCAGTTTTCGTCTTTAACTTTCGCCAGAATGGAGACTAAAAAGTTGGCTGTCACTACTTTGTCCTTCACTCTCTGTTTGGGTCTAGCAGTATGTTTTAGTTCTGGTCCCCCTCCAGAGGAGTCTACGTGTGTGAACATGAGGCCTGGGAGTAGAGCACCCCATCTGTTACAATCCGGCAATGGCACGTACGACCTCACAGTGGATGCCATAGGAGAGGCTAACGAAGATGGCTATTTCTCGTACTTGGCGACATTCTGTTACACTGGTGAGTGTCGTGTAATCTTCAGGAATAAGTAGCTATATACATTTGGTGCGAGAAGAGGGAGAGGGAGAGCCATTGACAGAAAGGAGTTATAGTGTCAACTGTAAATGTGGAATGTTATATTCGCCCATATGCCAACATTAAAGATGCACTTTACATGTCAGTTGCTATGCCTAAGATTGCACAATGTGAGCAATATCTAGAAATGCTGATTTTTTGGCAATGAAAGAAATACGTGTAATTGACAAATTCTATACTCCTTTCCTGTACTATTTACCCAAACTGCTATGCTTCATGGAATACTCTTAGGTTAATGGTTGAGCATACTTTTGCTAGTATCTACTTTCGGGGGCGGCAGACGACTGATACATTGATGATGCTATCAATAAAATTACTAACTTGCCAAGATAATATTTATGAAGAGCACAATTTTACCCATTAAACTAAGTCCTTTGCAGTGAAACTAGCCAGCACCTAACCTCATGTGGTTGGGTGAAAGAGTCAAACTCCACGGAAAGTGGCGCATTCCTTTTATACAATTTACAGAACTGTTGATATACTCGTTGATGTGGAAACGCTTTTGAAATGTTCATCACTGGTGTAATCATCTCCCCTCTTGAGACGTGCACACACACATGCGTTTGCAAATAGTCAGTAGCAAGCTTGTATTCATTCCCACTGAAGGTTTAGCGAGCGGCTTGTTGAAGTTATGTATGCAAACAATCTCTCTCCCACCCCCCCTCTCTCTCTCTCTCTCTCTGCATAGCTTCTTTAGCATGTAAAGCAGGCACAATATTATTTACATCTAACTAGAGCCATTCAGGTATCAGGTTTCAAGTGAGGGTTAGAATGATAAGCTCGTAATTAGTGAGCATGATTGATATCAGGGAACTAAAGAAGCCAGTTCAAGATGGTTAAAAAATGGGAGCACACTATCATCCTGCCCAATAGCACATTTTACTCCACCAATGCTCAACAGTTGTTTGTTGACAAGTCAGCACAGTAATAAGGCGTGGCAAAGACTGATATTCACAGAGCGGTATAGTTGGTGGCTATGAATACTATTGCCACTCCCACCATATTCCATATTTACAAGCTGACCATTGTGTGCTGCAATTTCCAGTTAAGTATGTCAATTGGAACAAAATTGCCAGCACGGCATCCCAATCAATGGACTAGACTTTGTAAAGAGATTCCAAATCACACATGTACCATTCAGAGGATGATGTGAAGAAAAGAAAAAGAAGAAAAAAACATGACAAACTTGTAACAACATGTACAACAGGGCCAGTTGGATTACATGTAATATATAAAGTCTTCATGGAATTGCTTACAGGGACACACATGTAAGTATAAGCCTACTACATAAACAGTGTGCACATGCCTTGTATATGCGTATTAGAGAGGAGAGAGATAATATGGTTTCTACCATAGAAAGGAACACATGGTATCTTAATAGCTACACAGGTGTTGTCATCTACATCAATATGTCACTATGTTTTATATGTACAGTCAACAAAATAAAAAGAGAGAGGATTGCTTTGCTAGTAATCCGGAGCTAGACAAAACAATCAGATTTTGATCTGTAGTGGCTGTGGTAGATTGAGTATAGATGACCTTTTAGTGACTGGCATCAACAAGTTGGTAGCACTGACTTCTCAGTAAGTGCTTGAGTGGGAAAGTTATGTAAGTGAAGAATACCATGAGTGATGCCGACAGTAGCTAAGTTTGGATTGAAAGATTACTCATATCACACTTTAATTGGAGAGCAAAGAGTTGTTGTATCTCAATCCGAGATTTTGGTGTATATGTAAGTATAATCCATGCTACATCTTTTACATGAGCTCCTAATTATGTAAGTTGGTAAAGTGTCGGAGGGGGAATTAATGACTTGTGAGTATTCAGTAATCTATTTGTCAATTCTTTCGGTAATGAGTTAAGCATTGATAAACCAACTATCTTTGGGGCACGCGTGAAATTTTGTTTAGTTTGTCAACCAAACAAAATAGCTGGGCTACGTAGTGCTCCGTTTGTGCTGAAGCACACCATTAATATCAATTTTATATCAGTGCATTTCAGGATTTCTTTAAATGGACGGAGTTTGGAGATAATAATTGGATCTTGGGGGCTAATGTAACATCCCAAGTCTCTTCAAGCTAAACCTCGAGTAACAACTAATCTATGAAGAATAGCCCAAACGTATGTATATAAGCTTACGTCTAAAGCTTCGTAACTGAATATAAACTAAGTTAAACAAACCTACACGCATAGATAGCATTGACTATACCAAACAAGGGCAGGTACACCTGTCATAACAGCACATGTATCATAACAGCACATGTGACCAGGTGCCAAATTCTATTTCTAATACAAACACACAGCATTGACTGAGCTTTAAATATTTGTGTTATATTCCACTGGTATATCCTCACAGGGACAACGAGGGATATTGTTACATTCAGTTTAGTTTCTGAGACATCTCTTATGTTCACCTGGGTGACTGAGTTTGTGTACTTATGTACTTCTGACTGGAAGATGTTTCAAAATCACTTTTTTTTGAAAGCATACATTAGGTGAAGAATTGATGTAATAGATTACCTAATTATAGCTAGTGCTCTACAGTAAATGATTCACTTACACCTGTAGTTAGTAGTATGAATCTGTGAGAATGCTATTGAAGCTGATACGTTAAACTTGTACTACTACATTGTAAGCATGTCCCATACATACATACTACATGCATGCATGTGTACATACATACATTATTGTGTACTGAGCTAGATTATTCTGCTAATGCCATCACTCTGCTATCAAGCACACCCACTGTATGTTCATTTTTTTAAAAGCATTCTTGCATTTTCAATTATGTACAATAAGTAATCAGCTCGGCTACCCGAAAAGGATGAACTTCAGGGGGAAGGAGCAAAGCCAATCTCCCACCCAACCCCCCACCCCCCCCCTCTCCCCTAAAAGCTCTAACAATAATTCTTCTTGTTTGTGGACTCTTCCGTAGTATTTATCTGAGTCAGTATGAGATATCCTGTATTCTAATCTAGCTATTATCACTTGGGTGCATTGCATTCTTTTAATTCACCTTTGTTTTTGCCTACATACATCAGTTGTTGTTGTTGTTTCCTGTTCTTATTAATACTATGATTATTGAAAGGATGAATGTGTGTGCATATATAGCTATATTTAAAATTATATTTATAGTATTGTTTTAATTTTTACATGTTTATCTTAATTCTCACATATGTAGGTTCAATTACTTTTGCTCCTGGAATGAATATTCGGGGGTACTTAGTTCAAGCAGTAGATCCTTCTGGTGCCAGAATTGGTCAGTTTGGAACTCAAAATGGTCACCAGAAGCACCTGAAATGTAGCAGCATCACTGCTATACCTGATGAAGTAAGTACTGTGCTAGAACATACAGCATAGACCTGTATGTTGATATAATCTTACTTTATCGCCTGATCTTCTTCCTTCCCCTGTGTTTAGGCTACTTTAATTCACAGTACCCCAAACACGGGCAGTGTGTCCTTCACTTGGAATGCTCCTGCTACTGGTAACTTGGTGGATTTCAGGTATGGTACATACATACAGATAAGGTACTTAAGTTCATTTACTGGGTATTGCAGGTACTTAGTACTTCAGGTATGGTAGTTCTGGTATTGTATCTTGTTATAATGTTTAATAGTAGGCATTCCCATTTAATGCACTTACATTTCTCATGTGGTTCGTTGCAATGAGCCAAACTACTCCTAATGCCATTTTGTTTATTTGTTGTTTTGTTGTTGTATTTTGTTGTTTATTGAGTGTGAATGTAATAAAAAATATATGCTCATTTAAAATAATTAGTGCACAGTTTATATCTTGCAAGATGATTATAGTAGAAACAACCTTACAGACCTGGTTAACCCTTGAACTGTGTGTGTGTGTGTGTGTGTGTGTGTGTGTATGTGTGTGACTCAGTAATGTACTAATGTACTAGCAAAGTATTTGTCTGATGACACATGCGTTGGCACTAAATAATTGATTGAATGAACTTTTGTAATGGTCACTGAGTGCTCACACATGTACACACCATAAAACTACTCATTATCTGCGTAAGTCTTCCACATTTACTAATAGTGCACTTTCTGAACAATTTGTAATGTGTATCTCAGTGTGCCAAAAATTGTTATAAATGAGTTTAGTCGTTTGGGTTGGGTGAAGGTAGGATCTTTGCATATAGTACATATTAAAAGTGACCTTTTCATATAGGGCGTAAATATTATAATTGGGATATCGAAAAAGGCAATGTACGTTGATAATATATACACAACATATGCATCTACACAAACATACAGAAATACAGAAATACATATGTACTGTACATACATACATACCTGCCTTCCCCCCCCCCCCTTTTTTTTTTTTTTAACTTCTTCCTTTATGGGTTGGGGAAGCTAGGGTGTGTATGTGCGTGTGTAGTGGTTTTGTCCTTGGCTCAGGGCCGGAGGTCCCAAGTATTCAAGCCCCACTCAGTCAATTTTCCATCTGCCTCCCACCAGTCCACCCAGCTGTGATTGGGTAACTGGCATTTGCTGGGGGTTCACATTCAAGGCCTTTTCTCGTGAAACAGCAATGGAAAGGCCTGTTCTCCTGCGAGTTCCTAGCCCGGCTCCAGGAGCTTAGCTTGCACGGCTCACAGTGCCTGCTTAGTGCACTCCTGGCTCTACCAGGTGTGCGTGACCGCCTAGTGGCAGCAAAAGAATTTTAATTTTTGCGTTTTGTATGTGTAGACAGACACTTCATGTGACTCTCTCGCTCCAGCAAAATATCCTTTTTCACATTGTTTGTTTGTGTATTTTTTTCCTGCCAAAATAAGTTTTAAATGTCACTTTTACATGTTTTTCTGGTGTGTGTGTGTGTGTAGATTCACTATTGTAAGAAGTGAGACTGAGTATTTCGGCCCACTGAGTGCTGGGGTAAGTACATATTCCTCTATGCCCACCATGAGGAGGGATGGTGGCCAGATGCTGATCCAAGTATGAGCCTTCATTGTATTGTATTTGTGTTACATAGAGTGATGATGGATCAATAATTATACCACCTGAAGACATGGTACCAAGTCCTCTGTCATCTGAAGTGCCAGTAAGTTACAGTTGTATGCTGGTGGGAAATGTTGAATGATAGATTCTTCTTGGCCATGAAAAAATATCCTATATGGGTGCTAAGATGAACTCTTGCTTTAAAGTTGTAGGTTGGGCTTTTTTTTTGTTGTTGTTGTTGTTGTTGTTGTTGTGCAGTATTAACATCTAGCTATTAATGGTACGGAAAGTAGAGTTGCCGCATACAAACTTGAAAAGACTTGATGGCGTAATCTGAACCACCGATAGTGGGGACAATGGTGTATGTGTCACATCTCTCTTGGGCATGCGATTCTGACTGTCCACGAGATACGCTACTTGTCTCTAGCGCATGTGTGTTTGACACTTTTCCATGCCCCTCCCCCAACTTTCCCCTCTTAGGCTTAACTACATTTGATTCCATTGAACTGCATTTTTGTGCAGCAGTTGAGTGAGTTAGCAGTAGCACCACTTAGAAACAAAAGCATGGAATATTATAGATGGTGTAAGTATTAATAATTATTCGTGTGTACGTGATTACGTCTAATTAATGAAATTGCTTCCTTAAAATGTAGTAAGTTCAGTGTAGAGCTGGAAACAGTAAATGTTTTTAATTCAGTGGACACAAGATGCACACTGAGTGAGTTGATAACCTGATTCTTTCTTCATACATACAATCTGCTACTGGCACTGGTCACCCTTATGCATCTGGCTTCACGTATTACCTAAATGAATTCCAGGGTGTTTTTTCTTCTTCTTCTCTCTGGGTGGGAGAAAGTGGCGTGTGGGCAAAATAGACCACATGGTGAAGTTGTGAAATTTCAAATGAGAGGAACCTGTCGTGGGGGGGGGGAGGAGGAGGAGGGTGTCTAAGGCTGATGATGCAAGCTTCTATACTACACGTACCAATTTAGTTGTACCAAATTTCATCATCATCTACCTATAAACTCACGTCTAAGAGACCTACTGCATGTAGTTACCTAATGAATGTGAATCAGTGATGTGTGTGAAATATTTACTTTATGCATTGACAATACTTCTATGCCCCACCCCCCACCTTCCCATCCACCCCATTACAAACTTTTTGATCACAAGTACATAAATATTTTTACTTCGATATTTCCATTCTGCACTTCCTCAAACAGTTTTATGGAAACTACCGTATTCGCGCGATTAGATGCCACTCTCGAATAGTAGCCTCTCTTGAATAGTAGCCTCCCTATGCGCCCGTCGAAACTTATTAGTAGCCTCTCTCGAATAGTAGCCTCGGCTACTATAACGCAATTATTGTCCGATGATATTCTCAGTAGTCAGGATCCGTTTGAAGATCTTGATGAAAACATGGAAGATGATGAATAACTAGATAGGAACGAAGTTGTATTGGGAGATAACTAACTGCTTTACTCGCTGTGTATGACTAGATAGGTAGTTCTTTACTCGCTGTGTATGACTAGATAGGTAGTTCTTTACTCGCTGTGTATGACTAGATAGGTAGTTCTTTACTCGCTGTGTATGACTAGATAGGTAGTTCTTTTCTAACAGTTCCTTTTTTGTTCCTTTGGTTCAAAAGGGTACGCTTCTTTCTTTCTTTTTATCCATTCGTCACGTGATTCAACTCAAGAATAACATTACGTCATCAAAATTTAAGGAGCTGCTGAATGAACAATCGTATAATTAACAGTGGCCGCTCTCGAATAGTGGCCGCTCTCGAACAATGGCCACCACTCTAGACGAGTTGAAGTAAATAGTAGCCGCAGCGTCTGATCGCGCAAATATGGTATGTTTCAGACCAATTCTCATTGTGACTGTTGAACGAGTGCAGAAACATTGAGAATTATTTAAGTGTAGAAGAGTGGTATATGTATAAACATTCACAAGCCAGTGTGCAGTTTTTTTATTTTTTTATTTATTTTTTATTTTTTATATTTTTTTTTTTGTATTATGCTTGTGCTCATGGGAGTGGCTAACAAAAGAAGTGGGTATGTGCCGTATCTTATAAAATTGACACGTGTGCCTATTCATATCAAGGGAAACCAAAGTAGAGTGGGCACTAATTAGGGCAGATTTGAAGCATTTAATATAATGCTAGCTTTGTTGAACGTCTTATTATGTGTGCATGTGCTCATAACATTAACTTCGTACAAAACAAGTGGACTTCATTAGTTGATAAGAGATACAGTACGAGTCAAAAAAAAGTTTCGAATTCCGTTCCGTAGAACGGCTGTCGCACAATTGAAAAACGGTACGCCATTTGTTGAAAAACGGCCGTTTTGTTCGACCACGTTACCGTTTTAATCTTTCTCGTTCACCGTATGTCTCGCTCAAAGAAATATAAAAAATCGTTTATCCAATAAAACATTCTGATTTTTTGTTTACAGGCTCCAGAGGCGGAGCTTTTCGGGTTTTAAAAAATTGAAGCCGTCCTATTCGAAGTTGTCTCGCGGAGAATTGTTAGTTCGACCACCGCACAGTATCAACGTTTTCTCGATGTTAGGGCCTTCTCGGGCTTAGATTTTTTACTACTGGAGGTCCATCAGTAGCTAACAGAAGATCTACGAAGTGCGGACCTCGTTATAGCTCTGTGCCCGTCGGAACTTCAGTCTGCAGCTTTATTGAAGCAAGTTAAAATTTTATACGAGCTTTTTTGCACTATCCCCATAGCATTTAATGGTCGATACAAGGCCTTAGCTTGCTGATATAGCTATAGAAGAGTTTCTAGCTAGAAAATATCTGTGAATCGACGGAAATGCTTCACCGTTTTTTACCGTTTTAGTAAACTAGTCAAAGCGGTACGGAACGCAACGATAAAAACTACGGTTAAAAAACTACCGTTTTAGGGCCGTAGGAACGGAATTCGAAACTTTTTTTTGACTCCTACTGTATCATGGAGAAAATTCCTGGTGCTTGCCATAAATTGAAATATTCCACTCCTAATTTTCACTCACTTTCAGCCAGTAACATAGAGTTAGCATGTACAGTACATAGTGATTCCTTCCCGTTTTAAAAGGATCATATATGCATAATTATAGCATGTATGTGTGTTAGACGTATGTATTTATTCCATTTCCCTGTCACAGATCAGGAATCCAGCCAACTACAGGATCACAGCTCGCAATCCTGCAGGGTGTGAAGTGGCTGACTGCTCCGTGTTCGTGGGCATTGACACCAATGTGGAGGACCCCAGGTTCCTCGACATCTACTTGGAGGGAAATGCCCGGGGTTGGGTTGCCATGGGATTTACCGATTCACCTAGTATGGTGAGTATTTACTAAGACAACAAGTATAATCTCCACTGAAATAAAAACAAATCTTCCATTAATTTCTAGTGCTATTATTATGTGCACTAATTATAGTTGAATATTTAATTGTTCCAACTAAAACTTTACTGAAGCTGTAAAGAATGTTTGCTAAAACATTTGCCTTCCCACATTTTATGTTACCCAGCTGTCATTGTGGTTGTGTCCTGTAGTTTGCTGCAGATGTGGTAGGCTGCAACCTTCGAAATACCACTGGCTTGGTGGAGGCACTGGACACTTGGAACCCGAGAAGTTCCAGAGACAATTCTGTAGATACCATAGTCAATGCCTTCCTCCTCAATAGTTCCTATGTAGATGGAAGACTCAGATGCAAGTAAGTGGCTGGTCTTCAACTTCATGTGTTCATCATGTCACGTACTGTTAAGTTCTTTTTTTTTTTTCCTTGTGTGGTAGGTATAGTCGGCATTAAACTATTCTTAATATGTAATTACTGAGAAAGGTCATGTTGTAGCTGAAGTATTTGATTTTTATTTTGGTGGTCTCAAATGGCGAGCGAATTAATAAAGTATTTCTACGTTGTTATGTACACATTATCATGTTTGAGGTTTACTATTGGTAATTAACACACACACACACACACAGGGAAAAAAAATAATAATAATGATTGGTATATTGTTTATACTCCTGCCTCATCAGATGGCACAATTTTGTGTTTGGTGTCAATACTTTTCCAGCTACATTTAGAAATACTTATATCTATGTTCCTAAAACTCTCTCCTGGTATTTAATTATTCAAAAGAGGATTTTTCACTCCTGTATTTGGTTCACTTTCATCAATTTCAGGTATTTGACCTTTTTTTAACCTTGTATTAGAGTTATGGCCAATGCTTAGGCAGGTTTTGCCTCATCCCTCAATGCAAATGTTGCAATATTCCTCAGTATTTATAGAATCTTAAGGACTCTGGGAATAAAGAGCAACCACTTTGGTTAGGTACATACACAGGGGTTTGTTTTGCTGGTCTAATTATGGTCTTGCTGATTGAAGCCCATCTCCTCTTCCATATCTTTATTATGTACGGAAGTTGACCCCCTTGTGATAGCACAAGCTCTATCTCGCTCCTTCCTTGTGATAGCACAAGCTCTATCTCGCCCCTTCCTTGTGATAGCACAAGCTCTATCTCGCCCCTTCCTTGGATTAATTTCTGAATGAACCTCTGTAGACATATATATATATATGTTGGCAGGGCTGCATGCAGAAAACAAATCTAAAAGGTGCTGAAACAACTCTATTAGATGGTAAGGAGGGACAATGAGAGTAAATGGAGAGATCTTGCAGTACTGAAGATCATGTGTTGCATAGTTAAAATGTTAGTACTAAAAGATTTCTAAGGGGGTGGGTTAAACGTCCCTTCCCCTTTAATGCAGCCCTGATTATATACAAGTATATATATATATTTGTACACATAGGTCTAGGTTTGTTTATTGTAGGGATTGGTATGACATGAAATTGACATGAATGTATTGATGTCTGATTTTCTATTAAAAAAAATTTAGCATCGTCCGCCAAATTACTACCACAGATACGACCAATGACTTGAATTTGAACTCTTCTCTCTACCTCCTCTACGGCTTCAGTAATGACCAGGATGCTGGAGTCCTGAGAAGCCACGCAGTGGGTCTCAGGGATACCCCCCAGGTCTCTCCCAGCCGAGTGAACCCGGCCACTGATACACAAGACTTCAGTCCCGATCAAGTACGCTCCGCTCTGACGAGACTTCATGGAATGCTGATGTGGCTCTCCTGGCCCATCATCGGAATCACCGGCATGTTCTTTGCCTTATTCATGCGCCCCGCCCTGCCCAATGGGGAGTGGTTCCAGGCCCATAGGGCTCTGATGGTCATGTCTTTGATTGTGGGTTTACTGGGTTTCTTCTTTATCTTTGTGGCTCAGTACAGGAGGCAGCCAAACCCAGGGCTCATCAACTTCAATAGTGTAAGTCTGCATGATGGTGATGAAGATGATTAGCTCACAGTTGTTTTCTTTTTAAAAGTTTTTTGTTAGTGTTTGATACCGAGGAGGGAGGGGGAACGGACTGGGATTTTCACCAACAATAAAGGTGTTTCCCCTTTTCCTCCCTTCTCTAAAATATGAAGATCTTTAATCTACGTATCTAATATCCATATTCGTGCACATGTTAGATGATTTAAATCTGACTCAGAGGTTGATACGTTTAAGAGGTGACGGGAAATACTGATCTCGCCGTGTTTTTTGTTGTTGTTTGTTTGTTTTTGTTGTTGTTTTGTTTGTTTGTTTTGGTTGTTTGTTTTTTTGTGTGCTTTTCTACAAAATCAATCAAACATAAGCATAAGAGAAGAGGTAACCGAAGAGTCTCCAAGAGGTTCACAAGAACTTTAATAAGTTTTGCTGTCTGCAGTGGAATCTTTTTTAAGACGTTCAAACCACAAATGATGTCACACTTTCGTTCAATACAGCTATATACCTCTGAGATATCTATGAAAACATAGATTACCGAAAACAGCACTTGGCATCCTAGGGAGTAGGGGGGAGGGTAATTTGGTTTCATTCCTACTCACTAAAGCATTGTAAGTCCAACTTCGTAACATTATGTCCCCTCCCACTTTGCCAAATTTCCTGTATCAAACTGCTAATGTTATTTTAGTTTCAGCTTATTTAATGATGTGTGTGTTTGTATTTGTAGGGTTCCCATATAGCCCATTTTGTCCTAGGTCTGATCACTATGCTGATGCAAATTGTCAATGTAAGTGTGTTTAAAGATACAGCCATTATTATTGTTACTACTACTTTATCAGGTCAATGAAAGTAGATTGAGTGTAGCACAAACATCCATCATATACATACACTTGCTTATGCTATCCTAAATTAAACTCTGAAAAAAAAAGAAAATTTTTATTTCAACTGCCGTTGTAGAGGTCTTATTATGCAATGCATGTATACTTAGGAAAGTCTATAGCTGAGTAGGTGGGCTCTGATTAAACTAGCAGTCTGTAATATTTCTTTTTGGTTAAGAGGGTACATATATACGATATCTCACTTTCTGTTTTTCTCTTTTAGCCTCTTATTGCTCTGTGCCGATGCAAACCTGATTCTAAAAAGTAAGTTTTACTTTACACCAGAGTCTACAATGGTTGTATAGGTGTTATGTTGTGTGTTCTGTTTGTTTTTTGGTTTTTTGGGGGGGTTTTTGTTGTTGTTTTTATGTGCTTATTTATACTTATTAGTTGCTAGCTTGCTGCATTGTATTTAGAGCTATATTTCTATGAGTGTTGGGGTATTCTACTGTATCTGTCTGAGTTATGTTCTTGGGATTTTTTTTTAACCCTCACCTTCATTTTTTCTTCTGCCCATTGATTATAGATGTTAATTTATTTAGACTGCCAGAATTCTCTAGCACAGAATTAAAACAATATATTTCTCAGTATTACTAACTGTGATACTACTGAGTAATGCTTATTTTCAGTCTAGTGGTTGTATGTAGTTGCAAGATCTTCAGTGGTCTAGTATGACTGGTTGTTGTTGTTGTTGTTGTTGTTGTTGTTGTATGTAGTCGCTGGATCTTCAATACTATTCATGGCTATGGCATTGGAATATTGTCCATCTCAATCAGTTGTAAGTATTGGCTTTATCTTTCAGTAGGTGTAATGGCATAGCTTTTCTCAATGGCTAGCTGGGCTAATAATATTATTAGCCCTCATCCCGCATGCACGAGAGGATTTTAGTTGTTTCCCTATCTGTCTCTCTGTCACGCTCTGATTTTGGATATTACTGACAATTAACCGTATTTAGTGTGCTACTTTTTTTCCAGCTGATTTTTGAGAATTGTGAAACTGTCAGCTCTGCATAGGTACTAACTCTATTATCACTTCGTAATCATGTCAGCAAATAATTTCTTGCTGCCCGCGATAGTTTAGCATTTGCTGAGAAGTTAACGGAGTGCTGGAAGTGGAAATTTTGCGTTGAAAATATAATACCGGTGAGTGTCTCTGGCCTGTTTAGCTTCTTCTCTGAAGATAGGGTATACTTTATCTACCATTTTCATTGCTCGAAATATATTGATACCTGTTTAGAATAGCCATTAAATTATTCTATTGGTCTGAGATGATTTTGTAATAGTTAGTAGTATATACATAGTAGCGCTGAGGGTTCACTCCTTAGCTGCTTCATTGTACAAGCAAGTACTGTACCTTGCCACAGAGTGGCACTTGATGAACTAAATGTTGTGGGTACTATACCATATCATTATTTTATCATCTACCACTTGGCTCAGTTGCATCATTTATTTTTTCTCCTTCTCCCTTTCTTCCTGAACCATTTCCTCTCTTCAGCTCTTCCTTCTTGAGCCTTTTCCTGCTATGTACTCAGTTTTTGTGTCCTTCTATCCATGATTGTGGACTTAGGCTTTGTGGAAGCGGTTGCCTTCTCTTTTAAACGCTATATGAACTGTTCACCTGGAGTGAACTTACTTACTCTGCTAAGCACACCCTCGATCCACGCAACACCGTAGTCGTTATTACTGACGACGCTGTATCAACCCGTTCTGATGGCACTTTAAACCCAGCTCAGTGAATGAATACTTACACCGTCGTCATCGTTACTGACAGTTTTATTATTATATAGATTAATAGAAGTAGTGGATACACATAATACAATATGTACTGCATTGGAATTACATTTGCTTGGCTAGTGTTCTCGCCATCACTGCACTACTGGGCAAGCTTGTAGTTACTCCATAGTTTGTAGCAGTTTCAGAATGCTGTGTGCATATTTTGAATGAGTTGTCTATTATATAGAGGCTATGGAAGACGTAGTAGTTTCCCTTTTGATGTGTATTTACTATTATTGCTTTATGCGTGGGAAGTTTTACTTTATGAGCAATAACACAACTTTCTAAATAATGCCCAACACTGCTCATTGTCAAGTAATGTGTTCAAAGTCATTACATCAATTGCATGTTTGTGAGTTTAGAGTGTATTGAGGGATAGAATTAAAATTAAAACGTGATTAGGCCAATTACAGGTGTTATTTGTTGTTGTTTTTTTTGTTTTTGTTTTTTTGTTTTTTGTTGTTGTTTTTTGTTTCATTGTTGTCGTTTCTGTTATTAGTAACAACGGTTGGAATTGGCTGTGGCATTTTTAATGTTGAAGTGAGTTCCCTCGGTCCATCCTTGAATCTCTTCTGGGTGTATGTTGCTTATTTGGTTCTCTATGTCGTCGTGGTGTCCGTGGGCTATAACATTATCTTCTGGGCCATTTTCCCCAAGATATATGGGAGTAAGTGATTTATATAGTTTAGAAGAAAAAAATTATTTAATGGCAATTTATATTTTCAAATTAATAATTGCATGATTCCAAGCTGAATTGGTTACCAAAAAAAAAAAAATTAGTAAGTTTTAGTTTTTGTTATCTATTGTTATCTATTCTACTGGTAGTTTTAGTTTGAATTGAATATGCTGTCTTTAAAACGTTTAGTTTTAGTTTTCTTACCAAAACATTAAAACTTAGGAAGTTTTAGTTTAGTTAACTAATACGTATATTTACAAGTTCCTCTCTTGTTTTCTTTTAAAGATCAGTGTTCATCCAATCAGTGTTCATCCAATAAATCTCCACCAGATCACGAAATGGAACAGAAAGGAGCAGAAAAACAGGATATTTCTCCAAGTGACCCGACAGGACGCAAGCCACCTTCCGAGGATTCCACTTTCCGCTGGATTGCGTTTGCCCTTTTCGCCATCGTCAACGTTTTGTTTGGATTAGCTATGATTGTCCTAATTGCTCTGTAACAAGTGGATACACTACATTCCCATAGATTCTAAACTAACAGTTATGTCTTAATTAGTAGTAGTATAACATTTAGTTTTTCCTGTCCAGTTGTTTACATTTATTGCCAAAGTCACTGATTCTAGCTTGTAGAAACTTTTGTTTGTTTGGTGTGTTTTTTTTTGTTTTGTTTTTTGGTTTTATGTTTCTTAATGACCTTTTAAAGCTTAATGTGGTCCTGTAATAAAGTAATGTGTTTTAATATTGGAAGTGTACACTAGATTGCTTCTGAAATATTAAAACACTTTCAGGTGTGGTGGTGGACTAAATACTTGTGGTCTTCCTGGCACAGAAGCTCTTGTGAACATTGTGGGGCTGGAATGCCCATGAACTGTATGTACTGTCAGGGTGTATGTATGTGTGTGTGTATAAGAGACTGTATAACTGTGTGCCATTGTGCCATGTGCAAGATGTGGTCATTATGTGTACGTGTGAATTAGAGTCATGAATAGTGCTGTGTCATGTGCAAGTGGAGCCATGCGAGGTGTGTGTTAGTTAGAGTCTCTGTGTTCTTATATTATAAAGGGCCAGAGCACATGTTAGAGTTCCATAGTTCTGTTCTTTGCCTTTGTCTTTGTTGTTTTCTGTCTGTGTGCGTGTTTGGATTAAAACCTAAACTTATTCATTCGGTTGGGGAAGTAATAAGGGGTAGCTAATACAACAGCTACTAGAAGGTCACGGAACTTGGTGGCGGCATTCTCAGGAGGAAGATCAGGCTTAATAACTTGACCTATTCCCCCACAAACATTTTAAAGCTCTATTTTAAAAGTAATGTTTTTGTTTAGTTATTTTTGTTTTTCCAAGTTTTAGTGACAAGATAGCTACACTGTAGCAAAAACACTGTCCTGCTTTGCAATTTTCCAGCCATATTCCATTGAATTTTTTTTTTTCCCAAGTAGGTCAGGGGTGATAGGTAGCTGTGATTTGGCTGGCCTGATTTTCCCTGGAATTTTTTTCACTCCCTAGCTTGGTCATGTCCCCATACTGGGATTTTCCATGACCCTCTGCTATGTGCAGGTGGCAGACCGTGGACAGATAACATTTGATGGCCACACTGGAATGCCTTCCTTAGCAAGAAAACGACATAAGCGGCACAATGTTTGTGCAGGTGGATGGCAATGACACAATACAGTGTGTGATACAAAATTGGATATAGGTAGAGACAGCTAGAGCTTGGCAGCAGAGTAAGTTCACTGCTTTATCCAATCCCTCGTGATCCAGTCTGGCTCCTTGAGCAGCAATGTGTGCCCTACCTTAGGCCAAACTCTAACCATCACGCAGCTGCCCAGACTAAAATAATCTGGTCAAATGCAGTAGGGCCACTTGTTCAGCATATTATCCACAACCACTAAACAAATCTAGTGCAGTTTCCTGTTCAGCATATTATCCACAACCACTAAACAAATCTAGTGCAGTTTCCTGCCACTTAGTGTGGGGAACCTGAACAAGTCCCTGTATTGCCCGCCCGCCTCCCCGCATGCAATGTAGTAGGTAAAAGGGTCTCGCCATGCCAGACTACATAAGGTCCTGATGACTATATATTACAATACTTTACCTATTTCTATTTCAGAGAAATAATAAAATGGTTCTACTCTTCCTGATCTAATTAACAGTTGTAGCCTTGGGCACAGTTACAGTAGCTAGCTATAGGTAAATAAGTGTACACTTATAACATTATTTTCCCTAAATACGTGTGGGACGGGTCCCAGACCCCTAAAACTGTAGTCCTACCTAAGGCAGCACCTAACTATTATTTAGAACATAGATGGTGTAGTTTTTGTATTGTGACAGCGGGATTTTAAATCCTTTAGGTTCATCAAGGAGGGATTCTATTTGTAGCGCACCACATACAATGCAGGGATTTATGCTCTTAGGAATGATCAGTAGGCTCAAAATTCGTCAGGCGATGGCTTCACCTTCTATGTCATTGTCAGGAACAGTTCTAAATAAGTTAGGCGCTGCGCAGCTATGGGGTCACTACATACACCCTAGCCCTTCGGTCAGTTCGGTAGTTCTCGCGTAGCCAGACCCCTTTACCAATCGTTACGCGAGAAAAGAGTCTGGTAGAGTACGTAGACTGACATTGAGCGGTTTGTTCTTGCTTAGTCAGCAAGTGATTCTTGGCTAGCATTATTCATCTTCAAGCAAAAACCTAAAGTACCTTGGCATATACAATGGCCCGTGCACAAAGCAACAACTGTATTCCAAGTGCAAATAAACTAAAAAGGAAAGAATAAGTCACTGCTTAGCATTACTAATGGTATCATAAGGAAGAGTTTTGACATGGCTGTTGGAGAGTTGTGCACGGCTAGGGAGACTAGAGACTAGGCCTTCGGGACCCTAACAAACGATAATTCCCTCTTGAGGCAGCGCCTAACTGTGTAGTTTTTTTAGATAAGTCAAGTGCGAGGAATCTCATTAGTCCGGTGGATTTTTTTTTTTTTTTTCAAATTAAGAATTGCTGAAACAGAGTCTTTACAGCCTAAATTATTTATTAGAGCCTTAGCAAAAACTAATCTTTTGATTCTATACTATATGTAAGTAGTATAAAGTATTTTTTTAATCTTTAGTGTGGTTTCATCTACTATTCTGAGATACCAGTAATTTTAAGTTACGGACACCAATATGCACTGCACAGTATATACACCTTTTTCAGTAGCTGGTATACACCAGTGTGGCTATCCATTGTATAATGTTCCAGGATCAAGGAGTATACTTAGTGTTATTTAACTTTACAACCAAAAATGGCTATTATTATTTTATCTTATTTTTTGCTTTCCTTTTTTTTTTTTTTTTTTTGAAAATCAGATTAGAATTTTAGCTTTTGTCATTAGATGACAGTACGATTTTTAGATAATGATTTATTTCATATGATTTTAGTTGTATTAAATTCCAGATGTGATGTGAGGAGTAAAGTGTATTCACTTGAGGAAGCCTTATGTACACACAATGTATAACAAGTGATATACCAGATGTGTGGTTGAAGTATTCCTTGTGTATTCTTGATGACTCCTTGCAACACAATGTGTATAACATATGTATACTAGATGTATTTCCAGTGTATTCTATAGCATCCATGTATGTATATATCAGATGTATACTATGAGTAGTTTGACAGTAGGTGTGTTGTACACACACCATAGTTACTGTAGTAACAGCCATGAATTGAAAATGTTATTCCCCCTACATTATACCCCTCCAATTGCCTATGAAAAAAATTGTACCACAAAGAGTATTTAAAATGAACACAGAAGATTCTTTTTCTTTTTTTTACAAACTATAGAGTGAGATGCACAAATCAATATGGAATAAGGTGATACACCACGGACACTATAGCTACGAAGGAAATCCATTTCTTTTGCTTTCTTTGTAGATGGTTATTCCATTCCTGAGTGACTGGAGAAAAGTACTAAGTAATCTAATGGTACTATAGCTAGGCATATCCAACACAATGCTGGAAACTTTAAGCTCAAAGATAAAGGGTGTCATAGTACAAAGTAACAGTAATTAGTGTACCTGTTGTAATACCACACTAATTAGAACATGTGGTGTTGTTAACATAATGGATATCATGTTAGAATAATAGTTGGGTTGTTTCTAGCATAATGGATTTCACAGCTTCTTTAAATGTTAGTAATAGAAAGTCAGCTTTAAAGGCTGTTTTGTTAAGAATTTTCTTACCGCTGTTATAATGGATTTCACTAAGTAAGTTTCAAGCTGGCTTGTTACAAATTTTCTCACCACTCTTAAGGACAGAAAATTTGTAACAAGCCAGCATAGGCACCAATAGAGAGTTTATCTTGATAATACCCCCCCCCCCCCTAAGTGTTGCCATGTCTTGCCAGCTTTATTTGGTCATAATATTTTTTAAGACTGAGATTATTTTATTCACACTCACTTTAAATTAGTGATCCCTTAATTTTCTGTGGGCACAAAACACTTACAAAGTAGACCTTGGTTGATAAGGTCCATTGGCTGAGCTGGCCAGCAAGCATTTCATGAAAAATTAAGCACCTACTAAAAGTAAATACTGGAGGTCTGTTGCATCTCAAGTGATATACCCCTGTCAACTTCACCACAGTACTGTGAGGCTACAGCAAATATTTAGAAGTGGGTTCTTTAAGCATCAGATAAATATCCTCATGTGCAATGATTTTTTTTGTTGATTTTTATTTTACTTTTTTATTTCCTCCCCATAGCACTTGAACTGTTTTCAATCACTCTGTAAAATTTTATGTAATAAAAATAATGTGTCATTATTACAGGGTCGACCAGTAGCTAAATGTCCTAAGCTATGGCAGAGTATGAACCAATCCATTCCTGAGCAGTATTGGAAGAGATTCTTATTCTGGATCCATTATTTTGAATAAAGGTTCCAGAATCTATTCTCTTTTATATGACCCTGCCCCAATAGTACAACTTCAATTTATGGTCACTAATAATATTTAGTAAATTATTTTATGTTAGATAACAAACACTGATTCAGCTGAGGTGTTTAAAAGGAAAGGACATTATAGTCATAACACAGACTTATCTGGTCTAAATTCAATTTTTTGTGATCTATGTTTCCATGTAGAAGAAATAGGTACATAATTTCCCTTCCCCTCTATCTCTGAGCCCTCTTTTCCTCCCAGTTTAGGAAAAATCCAGGTGTAGATATTCCCATGGCAGATGAGACCCATCTGTCTGCATGGCTACAAAGTGGAGTATGTTGACAACTCTAAGTTATTTGGGTCACAGTATCCTATGACCTCTCCTGGAAGCTCCACACTTCAAACACAATCACTAAAGCCAGTTGTCTTCTGGGTTTTATCTACAGAGTGTTTTGCCAAGCCGGCAATAGATGCACGAACAGGTTGTACCCGTCTGTAGTTCTTGACAGGATCCAATCTTTCGCTGACAAAAATTGGCAACTGGGCTGACAGCTCTAGAGAACTCAAATCCCACTTACATTGCCCTAACAACCTAGCAAGCAAAGGACTTATCCAAAAGTTGTGTATGTGTAAGCGTATATTTAATAGCTGCTCGATCTTACCGTCAGATCTGTTTTTGGAGCATCCCAGATCACAGGAACGCATAAGAACAACTATCCACTCTACCATCTGTATGTGCATTGTCACCGCAAGTTCCTCTGCTAATGACAACTAACTTGATTTCCCCTTCTACCCCAACTATCTAAGCCCAAACCGGGTCCTCAGTTTTAGTTAGAATCATAGAAGAATAAATCAAAAACAGAAAAACCCTGGCTTATATCCAGGCAAAAATGATACACACCCAGGCATCACTGCATGAGATGACTTAATGGATCGTTAACTATGAATAGTTTGTTTGTTGATGTTTGTAATTAACAGTGACAGTCTGAAAGAGTTACTAATTGAGATCTAGACTAACGGTTTGTTTGTGTGTGAATGAATGATGATAATGTGTTCGTGTGTTTGTTTACTTGTTTTCTGCTTCCTGTCCCGGTCTGGGGGTGACAGCATACCCCACATCACTGTCTTCATTTTTTCATTCAGTTGTAGAGCACTGGAACAAAGTACCAAATTCAATTGCTGGCGGCTTAAGTACCAGCAAGGCTTTCAAACTGAACCTGAACAAGCTCATTTATGTGTAATAGCTTTGTATTTTTTCCATGTTCCCTGTATATTTCTTATATGTTCATTATTTACATGTTCATTCACTTTTTGTGTTAATCTTTACTTTTTATGTTAATCTTTTGTTGTTGTTCTTGATTTTTTTTTTTTTTTTGCATTTAGGGAAGCCTTAGAAATAACTACCACTTGCCAGTTTTCTTTCCCTGTTACTCTATTTTAACAAATCATTACAAAAAAAAAGGCTTTTGCTGGTTAAAGTGCTGAGTGAGCACTGCCACTATAATATATCATGGCAGCTATTGTCCTTCAGTCAGGCTAGAATAGGGGTGAAAATGATTTTTATAAGTGGCCTGAAATATGTCAGGCCAAAACACTGTTATATTTGACATCAGGGATGGTTAATTTGACATCAGTTATGTAGTTAAAAAAGAGCACAAAGTACTGCAGGATTGTCCGAAGTCACAGTGAAGTACAGGCCGCACCATGTTCTTCCTGCTTTGAGAAAGGGCTATCTGTTGGTCACTAATGCCTCAGACTTAGCCACTTTGGTCCTGGTGTGTACTGGATGACGAGGAACCTAACATGACAATGAAGCAGTGCCACAGTGTTACTCTGACTTAAAGTCTGTCACATTTACCACCAATACCACAAACATCAAGTCTGATTCCGGTATTGTTTCACGACTTGGGTCTCAGTGCCCACAAAATTATGGAGAAGGTTTTTTTCTTAATTTTAACATCGAAAAATGGGAAGAATGGAGAAAAGTTTTGAGCACCAAACGGGAAGTACTCTTAAATTGTGTAGTGGCAGTGATGTCAATAAAGATGCTAATTGTGGGGTTTTACAAAAAGACGGGGATGTATTGCCATATACTGTAAGCTGGAGACAACAATATTATTGTTTTCGAGGAGGACAACCTCGTTACAAAAGGAACGATAACAAAAACCACGAAATGCTCAAGGTTGTGTGGATGCCAAGCTAAACTTGTTGCCAAGCTATTGAAAACCGAACATGAAGAAATACTTACGTGACCTTTCCCCTTCCATCTGCACACTCTAGACATTCACTGAAGTCTCTCTCAGATATGCACTCATATCAACCTTTACCAGAAGTGATAGAATGGGTAGAATCATTAGTCAGCATTAGCTACCTGAGCCAGGTCAGTCTCAAATTAGCATTACACGAATGGGTGAGCAAAGAATTAATTCCTCTCCACATACAATAGGAATACTGAACAGCATAGTCAGTTCGACAGACACTATCATCCAACCTCACAAGATCTGAGAAACATCACCAGGAGTGCCATCAACAAGCTAAGGAGGCACATGAATGACATGAGCAAGGCACAGTGCACAGCAGATAATGTGCATGGTGTCATGAAGACCACACCTCTCTACCAAAGTGGATATACTATTTACACTGTTATCATGTCAGCAGCCAAGCCAGATATATAATACCAAGATATATCCAGATGCTCGTTGACTGTCAGACAAATCAAATAAATTTTAATTAAAACTATAGTATTTCATCCAAAATGAATTTTAAATGTTATTTTTTTCCCTGTAAATTAGATATATAATTACTTCATTGTTTACAATTACCTGTAGTTTGTGATTCTGTTTCCTCATCATCAGAATATTTATTAGCAAGTACTATGGCACATTCAAACTGTCCAATCAGATTGCTCAATTCGCGGTGAATATACCCACCTCCTAGGAGGTGAATAAGTAAACCGTCCAATCAAAATTCATTTTTGTGTGTTTCCATAACCTAGAGGCATGGTACAAGTCAGTTGCAAACCCTTTGTTGGGTTGGTATGGGATTTACACTATTTTTGAGCCTTTAGGCCCATGGTTGTGGCAATCCCATACCTGCTTTCATGTCATGGTGCCACCTATTCTCAATACATGGTGTGCAAAATTGACTAACACTGTAGAAGAATGCTGTAAAAAGCCATTCAACCATCGGGGAGCTGTCCAACAAGTCTTTTCGCCGAACAATTTAATTAATATCTGTACAGCTATTTTCACTCATTGATTTTTACAGGTATCCCAGACTTCCGTTCATCAAGTTGGGAATAGGAAAGTTCAGGTTGTGGAACTTGCACAGCATCCAAGACTGGTTTGAGATCATAGAGTAGCAGAAACTACCAGAATACAACTTAGTAGTAATGAGCCTATACTCTTTAGTCCATGATTTTTAAAGCAAATGATTACAAATGGGAGAGCAAAATGGGTAATAAAAATAACAAAATGGATGGATTAATTGAAGCAAATGGTAGTGTTGTTGGATTAGCTATAAGTAAAACTAAAATATATATTAGAAGCACTTTCTTACGTTCAGTAGCTTACTAAAACTAAATTTAGTCTAACTCTCTTCATGGTTTTACTTAAATTCCACTTCAAGCTGTGACTATAATCATAATCATTTCTTTGTAAAAAAAATGTGGCATTACAATATAAATAGTCTGAAAGAAAAATTATCAGTACAAAAATGTGAAGTGTATTAGCATAATTTAACTTCGAAATGAATTAATTACTTTTTTTTCTCTACAGTGATTATAATTATTATATTTAATTGGTGGTAATCTTTCAGGATATTTTAGTTTTGATTTTAGTTATCCAGAACTCAATTTTAGGCTGATATACCTTGTGGGATTTGGCTATTTTTAGCTAGATAGCTAACCGAAGTCTTTTTGGTCAGCTGTAATTATTTATCTGTAGTTACGAAACAACAATGGATTATATTGTGTGTATTATGTATAACACATGCAATATCAGGTGTGTTATTAGACTATATCCTAAGTGTATTCTTGATGAAACTTTACTGGCACACTGTGTATAACATAATATGTATACCATATGATGTTGGAGTGTTACCCGTGTTTGTATTCTTATGATGACTTACAGAAAACATTATAGCTACTAGATGTATTCCCGTCTATTCTGATAGCATTCATATGTTTATTGGTTGTATATTCTGAGTACTTTGACAGTAATGTTGTTTTCATTTAAGCTTTAATATGAAATCACACACACACACACACATACATACGCACACACAAAGAACAAAGCATATGTCTAAATATAGAAGCTATAAAGTATTGATCAGTTCAGCGAGTTAAGGCCCATGCTTGATGTACCGTCTATCACCATCAAATTCTCTGTTTTCTGTCCGAACTAATAGTCTGTAACTATAATCCTAATTACTTACATTCCAGACATAATCTGTCATTGTCTCAGTTTTTCAAGGGTGAACAAAATAGAATAAATAATTGTCTGCAAACAATGAAACTATCATTCAATGCAAACCCATCAATCTAAGCCGTTATGTGAATCATAAACAAATATTTGTTATATCATAACAAATGTTTTGGTGTAAAGAACACAACATATTCAGTGTAAGCTCACATTTTAAATAGTATGGACTCATACTATCATTTAAGTGTGAATGCCTCTAATTATTCTAATTTTAACCACAGGTTTGATTCTAATTATAGTTAGAGTGTCAACATAAGAGATTCATGAATGTTGTGGGCTTAAATCCCAGAACTCAATACTCAGGATAATCTTGGTGAACTCTCTTAATTAACTAAGTGTACAACACCACACTATTAAGGTAGAGTAGAATACGATGAATAGTAGCATTGAATCCTGCACATGGATATAACTATAATGTATGGTAAAGGGTCCATAATGGTTATTGCTTTTTCCTCAGGAACTCATACAGGACGTGGGGGGGGTTGTAATGGTGATAAGCAATGTGAAGGATCAGCTCTATCTATTATTTAGATTGGGCAGTAGGACTAGCAACCACAGCTAGTTATGCTAAGTACAAGCTAGAGTGACTGCTGATAGATAAAATAGATAAACTATGCCTACTATGAAGGCAAAGCTAAAGAGATAGACTAAGTATAGATACTGAGCTTGCAGCAGCTAGGTTTCAGATTTTTCAACAAAAAGGGAATCAATACGAAACAGAAAAAAGAGTGATACATATCATTGGGTTTAGTGGGTGGTGCCTGCATGCAGAACTCAGACAGTGAGGAGACTGGGCAGGGCCAAACAATCAATAGCTATACAAACAAACCAATTAACAAGTTCAAAGTTCATGCATTATTGGATGACACGTTATCTTGCGCACATAGGGTCCCGGGTAGGCCTGGACAGTTAGTGTTACACCAGAAGTAGAGCAATATTACAGGTTACCATATTAGGAAGAAGAGTAAGCTGTTAGTGAAGTTTTCAGATGAAGCTGTGAATATATACTTATGTTGAATTGTGTGGGGCACATGCCAATTGAAAGTACAAACTGAATTGATTGGAGTAACAATCATCTATTTTTCACAGCCATGTTGAATGTTTTTATTGGAATACTGAAACTAAAGTTTACTATCTAAAAACTGTTTAAAGTATCTCACTCATATTCTAAAAACTGTTTATAGAGTATCTCACTCATAGCAGATCTAAGTGACTCCCAGTCAACCATTGATACTTTTTTTTTTTAAATATGCTTTAGATTATTAATGTCCATCAGTTATACCACAGCAATAAAATTATTTTAAAGTCAAATTGTTGTTATTTATTGTGCGTTTGTTGATTTGTTTCTATCTCCACTATGCAATAATAATTCTATCAATAATGGGAAATCCGTAAAAAGACAATATATACCATATGGAGGAATTTAAGCATTCACAAATGTTTTAAATAGAAGCCAGCAATATTAAAACTTGCCCAGCCAAATCTAAGTATTTATTCCAAAGCTGAGTTTGTCAGAATTTCCTAAGCCACTCACTCATTTCTACAATGCTGAAGCACTTAAAATGAATTATTTTTATTTTCCACCAAAATTATGATCAGTTTGCCACACATTAAAGAAAGAGTAGGGAATGTCTTTGTGCTTTTGTATTTAAAGGTATCTAAGGTGCAAAGCTAAAACAGTTGAAGCAGAAATCAGAAGACAGGCAGATAACAAGCTTCAATTGTTTGACAATCAAATGTCCTCCTGAAGGTAAATAGTTTTGTCCTTGATATCTTAATCTCCAAAACTTTAGCAAGAGAATCAATAAACTTAATTATTATCATTTATTATGACCTGTTCTTTGACTTCAACTTAATTAGTAAGCTCCTGCCTTTCTCTGAAGCTTTAATTCATGAACTTTTTGTGAATCTTCATTCACAATAATGCTCTTTGAGTGACTAATTGCTATATAACTTTTTTAACCACTACATTCCTTATAACCAAAAAAACAACATAAGTCATCCTTTGTTTTATGCTTCACAGTGTGGGCCCACCTGCTTTAAGGAAATTATACTCTATAATGCAAGTTTTAATGAAACATCAGTGCTGCCTCTTTAGTTTTTGCTCGAGAAAATCTCACATTTGAAAGTGCTGTAGAAGCCTTATGTGGAATGAAGTTAGGAGAGCGTATGTGTGGTTACTATTAGAAGCAGGGCAGAATCTGTTTCCCCTGAAAAATTGAACACTTTGAACAAAGTGTGGCATGTGCTTGAGACTAATTATAATCACTGGACCACACCTCCAACATGTGATGACAGCAGAGATCCTAGAGCCATAGAGTGTATGTCTAGGGCTAATCTTGACCCAGTATGTTGACTCCTCCAGTCCTCAACATCTCAACATAATACTGTGATTACATCTGCGGCGAAACCACTTTTGTATACTACCTGGATACATTAGCAGGTAGCTGACAACTTTACTAAAATCTAACCATGCAGTGTTGCATGTGAAATATGGATATTCAAGTGTTCATTAGAGTGCTATTTATTTTACTTTACTTTCTAATGGCAATAAACAAGAACGTGTAAAGCAACGATGGATAGTTAAATGAGGTGAAACAACAAGTAGTAGCTTACACAATAGTTGTTGCAATGTTGCCAGTAGTGTAGGGAAGTACCAGCAGGTATAAGGAGAGTATAATAGTGTCATCCTCTGACTACCTGTAAAAGTACTGCCATTCACCTTAATGAAGAGTGAGTAAAAAATCCAAGATGTTGACCTAACTCATTAGGCTTGTATTTGCATACTTGCAATATTATGGGCAGTAGAGTAATGCAAATATTTTCTTATACTGAAACACAGGAGAACAACTACTTGTTTACTAAATGTATCCCTAAAGGTAGGTAGTAGCGATTACACTAATTGAGTCGTAAACAGGTACAGAGTTTGAGTTGTGTAACTTGAAGCAGCCACACAATTGCTCTCAATCTTATCTGTGTGCAAAAAAAATTTTTTCATAACATAGGTAATCAAGGTTCTTTCAGGCATGTTTTTAAGCCAAGCACATTGAACACAATTTCATAATAATTTCATGTGTGTGCATAAATTTAGAGAATTGGAATTCTATAGCTTGATATTAACATTAATTAGTCTCGTTTATTAAACACTGGCATCATAGTAGTAACTATCATTCTATACCAAAACACTATAAGTAGCTATTTCTCTCTCTAAAGTTCACTACTATTATATATCAGCTTTCCCTTTACTCATCACTAACTTCAGAACTAAATTCTATACATCTGTCTTCATGAGAACTTCAGTTGTCTTGCATAGTAGTCAATACAATTAAGTATATATACAGTGTATACTCAGGGTTCTATCTATATTTATACAATGATACATTAGTTTTTTCCTCTTGAGAGTTGCCTTCTTTTTGTTTTGTCAGTCAGCTAGAATCTCATCTAGCTGACTGACAAAACAAAAAGAAGGCAACTCTCAAGAGGAAAAAACTAATGATTTTACAAATCTGTACCTTTCAATTATTAAATGTGACTTCCCCAAATACATTCATTTGGGACGTTTGTGAACAACTGCTCTTTGAACATATAGGTTTGTATTCAAAGCAACTCTTTCGAGAGTCTATCAGGAGCTTTTAAGATTAGTATTCAGTACTTTTTATATATATATATATATCGTGAGTAGCAAACAGCGTAGCTTGTAGCTTCACAAAAAACACCGACCAAAACGCACACATTTGCTCATCTCCATACGTCATCAACGTGCGGGCTCACTGCTACGGTATTTAAGCAACTTTCCGGTAACTAGAAAATGCTCGTGTAGCATTGGTTGGGCGAGCGAGAGAAGTTCTGGGGAAATGTTGACACTTTCAATTGCATTGGGGTCCGTTTGATTTGAATTTGCATTGGTTTTCTTCCTGCAGGTTGCCAAATCTGAATTCACATCTCATTATTAGTAGTAGAATATGTAATGACATGTAAAGGGGGAAATGATGATTGGTAAAGGGTAAAGAATGGTACTCCTCATGATAAAGTAACAATGATAACAAAATAATGTGTAAAGTACAGAAAAGGGGAAAAGGGGGGAAACGTGTAAAGGGGAAACATGTAAAGGGGGAACCGTGTAAAGGGGAAACATGTAAAGAGATGCTGATATCCACTGTTCTCCCCATCTTGACACTTTCAATTCACGTATTCAGTTTCAACGACCACGTATGCGCGCGCGTTTAAACGACCACGTATATGAGCGCGCGTTTAAACGACGACGTATATGCGCGCGCGTTTAAACGACGACGTATTCAGGATTTCCATAGACTACATCTTAGAGTTGCTCGCTCGCTTCGCTCGCTCGCCAAATAGAACGCGTGCTGAAGCCAGTTGGGATTGGCGATAAAAGAGAAATGGATTTATTTTTTCTGTTGCTGGTAGCTTTGGTTGCTTATAAAGCTGAAACCGCTTCTCGAGAAGCTGACAGATATACAATCAACTTGGATCATCCTCCAAGTCAGAGATGGAGCGAAGTAGTCTTGGCCCATAAATCAGAGCTCGAGGCTATGGCTGACATCATCGATAGCGGCATACCCCCGATGCTACAAAATGCCTTTTCTTTGATGACCAAAAGTGGAATAGAAAACTATGTACCTTATCCTTACAATGAAGAAATTGAAGGCGTAGCCAAACTGCTGGATGGAGTTACTACAGCGGACCTTCTCTTACTTAATTTTTTGTATGAATTGACTGCTTTTGGTGATTATAACCTGAAAGACAATTATAAGACAGACGCATTGGCTTGCACCAGCATTGTGGCTGAAACTATGAATGGAAGTATCCTGCATGGACGCAATATGGATTATAACTTGCAGAAATATCTTGCTAATATTACGGTCACAGTTGACTTTCAGACAAATGGAAACATTTCATACACAGGGACAACTTTTGCAGGATATGTTGGTCTAATTACTGGCCAGAAGCCATACAAGTATACCATTTCCCTTAACCAGAGAGATGAAGGCCAGTTATGGATGAACGTCTTACAAGCATGGATCTATGGCTTCGGTGCTGCCCCTTCATTGAGCATAAGAGACGTTCTTGCTCAAGACGATCTTACATTTGAGAGTGCTGTAGAAACCTTATCCACTACACCACTCATTGCATCTTGCTATTTAATTGTTGGAGGGATGACTTCAGGAGAGGGTGTGGTTATCACTAGGAGCAGGTCAGAATCTGTTTCTCCTGAAAGAATAAACACTTTGAACAAGGTGTGGTATGTGCTTCAGACTAATTATGATCACTGGACCACACCCCCACCAAGTGACGACCGCAGAGATCCCGGAATAGAAGCCATGGAGTCCATGACTAGGGCTAACCTTGACCCAATTGGTCTTTACAATGTATTGTCGACTCCTCCTGTGCTCAACAATATCACAACATATACTGTGATTATGTCCGCAGCAAACCCACTCATGTACACCACCTGGATACGTTAGTGGGTATGATGGAGTTGATTGCAAGAATTAATTTTTTTCTGTAAACAAACTGTATGCACTACATAGTTACCGTAAATTTTGGGGGGAAAAAAAACTGGATTTTGTGTTATCATTTTGATACACAAACTAAACTGTCTAAAATTCTAGAATGGTTGCAATATATAGAAATGGAAGAACTTTTGTTGCAAAAATTTCTAAATGGCAGCATAAAAAATTTGGCTATGAAGAAATTGGGCAACATAAAAAAAATTCTGCATGTATTTTTTCAGTTCACATCTTGCATAATACTTAATGGTGTTATAGAGGAATACACAGTGTTCAAGACATGTGACACACAGACTGTAAGGGAAACTAATTTTGGAGACAACCTTCCCGTCTTAATGGCCACACTGTTCTCCAAATTGGTTCGCATGATGCTGACAGACAGACAAGATTCACATTTGACTCAGTATCAAGAGCATGCATTTTGAGCGGATATTGAGCGAGCAAATTGTACATGGCCAGAAAACAATACTTCTTCATAATAAATGTTCCAATGTACATTGTCCTTTATCTCTTCGCTGTCTCTCAGATATAATATATATGTAAAACTTCATCACAAGACACTACTAGTCTCATGTAGCCAGACCCTTTACCACCCTTAAATTGCTATGCATAGTTGGTAAAGGGTGATAAAGGGTCTGGCTACAGGTGACTAAGGCATCACATACAGTGTGAAAATCAACCACCAAAATTATTTCATGGCCTGACCTTTGTCCCAGACCTCAATTGGAGAAAATAACATAAAAAATGAATTCTACATACCCAAAACTCTTGTACTAGAAGTATGCATGTAATCTTTTACCCTGAATGTTTTTTTTCTGTTTTTATTCTCCTTTCTCTCTCTAGCTCTCGAATGTGGGCAGCTCTCGTATGCCCACATCTCCCCCCTCCTTCATGAGCTGGGTGACATGGTCACTGACTTCAGTCTCTCCATGGCACCTGCTGAGATCATCAGCAACAACGTTCTCCTCTCCTGCTTGATACACAATATCAAAATCGTACATAGACAACTTCAAACACCAATTATAAATTCTCCTGTTCTCCTGCTTTCCACATCTCATATTCACTAGACCCTTATGGTCTGTCACCACTGTAAATTTACGACCATACAAGAAGTATGCAAAGTGCCTGATGGCTTCATAAATACCCAGGCCCTCCAACTCTTGGGCACTGTAATTCCCTTGAGCCCCTCTCAACTGCTTAGAAAAGAAGGCGACGGGCAACTTCTCGTCGTTCCGAACCACGGAAAGGACAGCTCCGACGCCTGTCGAGCTCGCATCGCTCTCTACAACAAACACATCACTTACACATGGAACACATAAACGCACTGATACAGATAACTTGTTACACAAAGCATGAAAAGCGTCCAACATTGGACTTGTCCAACTCACCACCCCAGACTTTGCCGTGGACGTGTGAGGCGTGAGGACAGAGGACCATCGATGAAATCCAGGAATGAACCTCCTGTAGAAACCCACCAGACCCAGGAAGGCTCGCAGCTGCTTCCTCGACTTCGGCAGAGGGTGATTACGAATAGCCTCAACCCTTGCCTCAGGCACACTGATAGTGCCACCACCCAATTGGTGACCCAAGAACTCCAATGTTCTTTTTCCAAAACTACATTTCAACCTCTTGCAAGTCAGGCCATTCTTCCTCAGGGCCTCCAAAACTCTCTCCAAATGTCCCAAATGACTCTTCCAATCTCCCGACACAACCAAAATGTCTTCGATATAAACGTTCGCACAATCTCTGCACTCCACCAGAACCTCTTCCATTAATCTCTGAAACACGGAAGGAGCGTTTGTTAGTCCAAATGGCATACGACGATATCTAAATTTCCCAAAAGGGCAAATAAAACATGTCTTATCTCGATCTCTCTCTTCAACTATCACCTGGTGGAAACCCTTCACCAGGTCGATTTTGAACATTACCCGTCCAGCACCCACTTTCTCGACCATCTCGTCGAACGACGGTATGTAGTAGGGCTCCTTCGTCGTTATGTCATTAAGTCAACGGTAGTCAACGCAAAGTCTGACATTGCCGTCCGGCTTTCTTACAGGCACCAATGGAGATGCCCAATTGCTCCTGCACCGCTCTATAACTCCCTGCTCCTACAGACTCTCCAGTTCCTTCTTTACTTTCTCCCTGATCCCTAGAGGGACCGAATACGGCATCTGCCGAATTGGCTCACTATCACCAGTATCGATGGACATCTTCACCCGATCAGTGCTCCCAGGACTGTCAGAGAAGACGTCGTCATACGTCCCCAGTAAACCCTGCAACTCACTCTCATTGTACCCCTCACATTCACCTCTCAACTTACTACTCTCATCCCCCTGTTCTTCCACTACTATATCCAACCTCCTTATAGATGCTCTCTCCTTAAACTCCTTAATACAATTCACATGCACTACCTTAGCGTGCTTTTCTCTACCAACCCTTCCTATCCTATAATTCACTGACCCCACTCTCTTCAGAACCTTGTACGGACCCTGCCAGGAATCCGACAACTTACAAGTCCTCCCTGGTACTCTGTATAAGACCAGATCTCCCTCTTTGAACTCTCTCATCTTAGTCCCCCTATTCAAGTATTGTAGCCTACTCTCCTTTCCTTTAGCCATTCTCAAAGCTGCACTGTCTCTCACATTCTCTAGCCTCTCTGCCATTCTAGTCACCCACTCACACACATTTAGTCTCTCAGCCTCCACCTCATACAACCCGTAATATAGGGCGTCCAAGGGCGTCCTAACCCGAAACCCGTACACCATGTCGAAGGGACTATAACCCGAATCGGCATGCGGCATCTGCCTTAACACAAACAATACGAAATACAGCTGTCCTACCCAATCCAACCCATCATCTATGCACTTCCCCAAAATACTCTTCATCGTGCCATGCATACGTTCTACAGCACCATTCGTCTCTGGGTGGTAGGGAGACGTCCTGACCTTATCTATCCCTAACTGTTCGCACAGCTGACCCATCACTAGCCCACAGAATTGGCTACCTTGGTCCGTCAGTACCCTCTCCAGGATGGAAGTCCTGGAGAAGATGGACCACAGCCCATCCATCACTGCCTTCGCTGTGATGCTCCGCAGAGGCACAGCTTCTGGCCACCTCATAGCCAAACAGACATACGTGAGGATATACCTATTTCCTCCCTTCCCCTTAGGCAATGGCCCAACCAGATCGATGGCCACGCTCTCAAAGGGTTCTGCTAAAATGGGTCTCTCCACCGCTGGTGCTCTCCTGGGCTTATACTTGCTTTTTACTTGACATCTCTCACAGCTCCTACAGTACTCTATTATCTCTCTAGCCATCCCTGGCCAAACGAAATACCTACCTACATCTTGGCTACCTTGTCTGCACCCAAGTGCCCATTCCTATCGTGCCCCAAAACCTTAACCTTCTCCCTGTAACTCTTAGGCAACACAATCACATCTCGATACTCGTCCCACGTCACATACATTCCCCTCACTAACATACTTCCTTTCCTTCTAAACCCTCTCTCTTTTCTCTCACCCAACTCTCTCCATTCCCTCAAACTACTATCCTCTTGCAACTCTTTCACGAACTCTTCTTTCTCTCGACCTTCTCTCACAGGTCCTATATCCCCCGCTATCCTGCTCAGCTCTCTCTCTGAGTCTCTCCCCACTGATAACTCATCTAAGGGAATCGCATTCCCTTCCTCAGTCTCCTCTCTTGCTTTCACCTGGGGCTGCTCAGCTTCGGGCGTACCCTCCGCTTCTTCCACTCCTTGGTCCTCTCCCACCCTACTCCCAACTTCGGGCATATTTAAGGGATCGGACTGGCTACTCGCTCCATCCTCAGGTTCAGGCGCACCATCACCTTCAGGACTCACAGTGTCCCACAACACAATCTCACCAACCCCTTCCTCACTCTTCTAACTCGTTCTCCCTCTTGGCCATACTCCTTGTCAATACATTAACTCCCACCTTGTCCTCAGACATATACTCTCTTATAGCCTCCCTATAAGCCGCTGCCTCCTGGTCATCTACCAAAGAGACCGGCACCAAACACGCAACCCCCGACGACTCACTCTCGTCTATACTGGCTCTGATCACCTTCCTGTGACCTCCCACGACGAACTCGCTCATACAACTCTTGTATTTCTTTTCAACTCCACCGTATCCCCTAACATACACGTCGCTACACAGCTCTACCCCCTCTGGAACTAATGCTCTGGGTACAGACCCTAACTCAGCGCCAGAGTCTATGAGAACCTCGGTCCTCACCCCATTCGCCAGCCCATACGCTACATTCCCAGCCTGTCCTGACTTGGCTTGCCTAAGCATGGACATCTTGGTTGGGGTAGTCTCCTTTTTAACGGTGACAGACCCCTTCCTGGCCGTACATTCCGGACTTTTGTGTCCCACCTTCCCGCAGTTATAGCAGGTAGGTGTTCTCGCAATGTAGCTACTACCCTGTCTCTCTCTCCTGCACTCACTCGACCGGTGCCCCTTTTCACCACAACTGTAACACGTTATACCCCCATACGAACTCCCCACTTTATCTCCTGAACCACCACCCTGGGCCTTTCCTCCGCGCCCATACCAACTCTCTTTATCCACAGTTCCCCTATATCCTCTATTCACCTCACTGGGCCCGCTGCCCAGAGGCTTGTAAAAGTTCCCTCTCTGTCTCCCGGACATCCAGTCCTCTAGAGCCTCTCTCAATTCCCCCCACTCGCCATCTCTAAGAATGCCTTCCCACTCTGTGGCAAACTTCTCCTTAATACAGCCAACGCTATGGCCAACATACATTCCTCGATACTCTTACTCCCCTGACACATTCCCTTTATCACTCTCAATAACCAATCCGCTATTCCCCCGGCAGTCATGCCCTTAAACAAGTCCCCATTGGCTTCTAACAGCTGATTTCCGTAGGTTATCGCCGTTTCCCCCGTAGCCTTCAATAGAATTCTCTTAATCTCCCCATACTCTTCCTCACTATCCCTGGCCTGTGCCACTCTCATGCACAAAGTCTCAGGTAACCTGGGGTACAACCTCTCCCCCCAGTCACTCTCACTCACTTTCCCCTCTCTCATTATTCTCTCGAATTTCCCCAAATACGCTCCAAGCTCGCTTCCCTCCTTATAAACTCCTAACCCCTTTAGCTTTTCCTGCAATAGTTCCCGTCTCTCACGTACTCTGTCGTCTTCAAGTCTCAACGTTCTCCGTCGCTCCTCCTCCTCTCTGCGGCGGGCGGCTTCTTCTCCTAGCCGTCTGTCTTCTCCTTCCTCTTTGCGTCTCCTAGCTCTTTCCTCCTCCTCTCTCTTTCTGGCTGCCTCTTCTTCTTTTGCCTTTCTGTTCAACTCCTCTGCATTCTTCCTCTCTTCTCTATCTTTCTCATCTCGTTCTACCAAGTACCGCAACAGCAATGCTACCTCGCTCTCTTCTCCTCTTCTCGACATCTCTTCTTGCAATATCTCAACCTCACTGTCCTCCACTAACTCTGACTCTCCTTCTGACTCTTCCTCGTACTTCACTTCCGACAATCAGAATGGATAAGGTGATCGAGTTTTCACAACTGGTCGCCCCGTAGGCCGGTAGAGTCCCTTATCGGTGTTCACTCCAGACAACTTCTTAGTCCTCCTCCTCCCCTCACTGGGTCCAGGCTCTGTCATAGAGGGCAAGCAAACTCGTCCTCCGTATAGACCCTGTGATTACAAAACCGGAACACAGTGAATACAAAATGAGTACTACACGCAATTAAAAATAATCAATGAAAATTACGAATTACAACCTTAAAATCCACAAACACACACAACTTCACTACGAGTGACGTAAGTCTCTAAGGGCTGTCCAAGCCTCCTTTCCAATGATTCTCTTTCCTTCCCGTTCCTTCTTCTCTCCTCTCAGTCTTAGGTCTCCCACTGCCTTAGCAAGGGCCCTGGTGATTTGCTCTCCTCTACCGCAACAAGTAGAGCGCGTTCTCTCCCTCTGCCGTAGCAAGGGTAAGGTCGAATTCTTAGTCCGTAGATCGTGGTAGGGTGGAAAATTTCCACTCTGGTCAACGTATCTCCATCCGTGGACGCAGACTGTCGGGACACGCAGACACCGTGGTAGTCTCCTGGTCCTTTCGTTCTTTGAGATCTCGAGTCGAACGTCTCCTTCTCAAGGATCCCACCGCTGCCACCAAAATCTGTGGGGGTGTGGATGGTGTATACGCTCGCCCTGCGCACAACGCAAGCAACCACAGTTCTGATGGACAGCGAAGTATCGCTGCCACCAGAGTTCAGCTTAGAGGATGCCTCACTTGAGTTAAACGTATTTGTTACAAGTGCTTAACTGAACTACACACGTGGCGAGGGGACTTATGAATGAGTCCACTCGCCAGCTGACCAATGAAAATGATCCACCAAAGCATGACTAAAATCCTACCGATGGACCTGTGCACAAACATTAATGTTCCAAACGATGCACACTTCCACAACTTAAACATAAATGACATGATACATAAATATAATAAAACATAAACTCGTAAGTGACACAAAACATAAACTAGTTCCCTTTGCATTCTGTCTTCTCATTGCTCCTCTTCTCTCTTATTCTCCTTTCTCTCTCTAGCTCTCGAATGTGGGCAGCTCTCGTATGCCCACATCCTGTAAGACTGAAACATTTTTTTCTTAAGAAAATTCATGCTATGTAACTATATTGAACTGGAAAAGATTTCCCACTACATAATCTTGCTATCCAGCATGTCTCCATCCAATGGGTCCTATAAAGGTTATAAAAATTGTAAGGACATTAACCTTCCATGTATCACAAGAATGAATAGCTACAATAATAGGAGAAGTATTAGACTGAAGGAAAATGGAATTTTAAACGGGGTTACTCGCTACAAGGAAGAAAAGAGAAACAGCTACCACAAATAAGGAAGAAAAAAAAACAAGGAAAATGGAATGAAAATTTGCTGCAATTAAAGTTAAATTGAATATTACAGTAGCTAAATGTCATATTTTGAGTAAGTTAGACTTGCTTGGTGAAATTTATCAGTTGTAGTAAATACAGTGCTTCTTCAATTGAGGGTTTGGTTGTCTTGTGCAGTCTTCTTTTCATCATTATCTTATTTCTTCTTTAAAAATTGAATATCAATGAAATCTTAAGAAGATGAAAATGATTTTCAAGCACTGTCTCCCTTAATAATTATTTAAGGGATTAATTAGTATGAAACAAGTTTGATTCAACCTAGTGATGGACATACTGCAGCAAACAGCATGCAGATAATAGATGGGGAGCAGAGAATTTGGAGGTAGGGGAGTGAGGGGGAGCTAGAATGTTTATGGTTATAGCTTCTTCTCCCCCTACCCTCCAATTAGTATTAACTGCTGCCACTAGGGAAAAATCAGTTATTTTTGACTTCGTGAATAATAAAGAGAGAAGAATTGATGATCCTGATAAAAATTAGAGCATTTTTAAGATTCCATTTTTTTATGCATATTCATAGAGACAAAGCGGACAACACTGAACTGACAGACATTGCTAAGGAATTCATAAAAAGAAAAAAATTAAGAAACAAATAAATAGAAATACTTTTACATCATAATTTTTCCATCTAGTTTTCACTATGACTTTATTCAGTTATTATTCAGTTGTATGGTTCGTAAAAATAAAAGAATGGTCTTCATGAGAATAAATTTTAGTGAGGTACCTGGTGCCTGCCAACTGAATAATAACTGTCACCTCAGTAACATGCAATATATACATGTGCATTTCACACCGGAATATTTCATCAAATCACATGCATATTATTATTTCACTTCCCATTCTTCCAATCCTCATGCTATATTATTGATCTTGTCTGGGCCTAACTGTTGTCTAATCCTTTGTAAAGGAGCATAACTATATATCACCTGACTATATTGCGAAGTTGGATTTACTTGCGATAGACATTGCAAGAACAGGTGGCAGTCTGTACAACTGTGCTTCAGAATGACCTTTAGCAAAACAAATTATTTTTTAAATGACCTGGCTTTTTACTATTTAATAAGTGCAAGTATAACTAGCAATTTAATTTCAGAAGCCACTTTTTCTTGCTATATAATTTTACTTTAATGATTTTGCCCTAACCTGCCATATTTTCCTTACATCACACTATCCACTTCCTCCAACATAATTAATGGCAGGAAAACCTCAAAGAAAGTGTTCAATAAGGACATGACAGCTGTAATCTATACAGTGAGCGCTTATATAAGGTGAAGAGGAGATGCTTCAGTTATTTCTAGGAACCAAAGTAGTCTAACAGCAGATATAGTTCTTAGGACTAGATTTAAAATTAGCTTCACCAACTGCATCGATGAAAGAAGTTTTACTACTTTTAACTACTAGCTACCTTCTCCATTCTGTTGGTAGTACACCCACACGAGCCCAAGTTTTTAAGGATGCTGACAGAGTTGAAATTGACTTGGATCAACCCCCTGAGGAAAGATGGGAGGCCGTAACCACAAAGTACAAAAGTAAAATTGTTGAGATTATAAAAACAATAAAAAAGCGTGTCCCAGAACCTGTCCTGAAAACTTTTTCTCTAATTACTCCAGAGACAATACATAAATATGTAAGCTCTGAATCTAAATATGGTGAGGACATTGGTAAGGAAATGGTAGGAATCGCGAAAATATTGGGTCACAGTGTAGCGGATATCGTAATGATTAACACTTTCTATGAACTGAATGATATGACAAGCGAGGAGGAGGCAAAAGCTTGCACCAGCATTGTGGCTGATGCTGCAGATGGCACCATTATCCATGGACGAAACTTGGACTATGCTCTTCAACCTTACTTGAAAAATATGGTTATTACAGTTGATTTCAAAAAAGATGGCAAGACTAGCTTCACAGGATCTACATTTGCAGGGTATGTTGGCTTGCTTACTGGTCAAAAAGATAAACAGTACACTATTTCATTGAATGAAAGATATGAATCTAGAGGAACCAATTTAAATTGGATAAAAGCATTAGATAAAACAGTCGCTTTTACTATCAGGGCCATGCTCAGTGAAGATGGAATCAATTATGAGGAGGCAGTTAAATTTATGAAAGGTATGAAATTTGTAGCTCCGTGCTATATTATTATTGGAGGAACGACAACAGGTCAAGGTACAGTTCTAACTAAAGGTCGAACGAAAGATGGATTCATTAACCAAATACATGAGCACTATGGAGGCTGGTATGTGGTACAGACGAATGATGACCACTGGGAACCACCACCCAAGCATGACAACCGTAGGACCATGGCATTCAAACTCATGAATGACATGTGCAAGGCTCACTCCACCATAGGCAATATGTATGGCGTCATGAAAGCCACACCTCTCTGCCAAACTGGCCATACCATTTATACTGTTGTTATGTCAGCAGCCAATCCAGGTGAATACAAGACCAAAATTTATTCAGATGGCATCTGACTGTAGGACAGAAATCTTATAAATATTTCTCATGGTACTAAATTATAGAATTTGTAAATTCATTTTTTTTTCTTTCTAAATATCAATTACAAGTTTAAGCTAATTATCTCCATTTGAATATTCATTAGCATTAATGTATGTTGTGCATGTAAACTAGATTCACAAAGATAAGTCCACAGCTGGTAATTTAATTGAGCAGCTAGTCTAAGTGACTACCATAGATGATAAGCCCAATATGAATTGGGTAAAGACATTAGATAAAACATTTGCTTTTACTGTCTGTGGCATGCTCAGTCAGATGGAATCAATTATGAGGGGGCTGTTAAAAATTATGGATGTTTGATAAACTGAATGCAGTCAGAGCATCATGTGATTTAGTAAGTTAAAATTACTTAACATTTCTACATCACTAATGAAAGACCTTTGCTTTTAATAAGTGTGTCTGATATGGTTTATATGTTGCCCACTTCAGGGAGACTAACAGTAAGTAGTCTGGGGACAATGGATATTATACTTTGTTAATTCATACAAGCCACAGACTAAATGTATTGTTTCAACATTAAATAGCATCAACAAAATAATGTATATGATTATCAATTAGATAACTACCAAAAGTAATTACAGGGACCTCAAGAAATTGTAATGAATACAATTACACTAATTAATTTTCAATTACAAGTGCTTCACTCAAGAACTTTTCACTGACACCCAGAGTGTGAAACCACACTATTGACTTAGAGACTACACACTGGACACTGTGAAAACACTATCAGATGACTGTGATACATGCAGGACTTGTTATATAAATGATAATGAATGTTAGGACAGCTCATTCAATTATTAATTAAACATTCCAAAATACTTGATGATTATAAACACTAATCTGTCATCAAATTCATAAAATTTTTGTGATCCAACAATTGCAATTGTGCATTAATCTTTGTACTTCATAGTTTGTAATTGTAATTAATTGCAACTATTACACAATTCAAAGTAATTGTAATTGTAATTGGACTATAAAAAAAGGACATGGTAATTGTAATATATTTTGCTGTAATTGCATAGTAGTGATGATACATGAAGCGGTATCATCATTACTATGCAATTACAGCAAAATATATTACAATTACCATGTCCTTTTTTTATAGTCCAATTACAATTACAATTACAGTAAAACGTCTCTTATCCGGACGTCTAAGATACGGGCAACTCTATTATTCGGGCAGGTAAATCATAGAAAATTACAATTAAAACAGTGGGCGAATGCAAATAATTTGTAGTTTTCAAGTTACTCCAATTAAAAATGTATTGCTTCTGAGATATGGGCAATTCCTAGTTACGGGCACCCCTCTGTCCTAAGCCGCCCAGATAAGGGACGTTTTACTGTACTTTGAATTGTGTAATAGTTGCAATTAATTACAATTACAAACTATGAAGTACAAAGATTAATGCACAATTGCAATTGTTGGATCACAAAAATTTTATGAATTTTATGATAGATTAGTGTTTATAATCATCAAGTATTTTGGAATGTTTAATTAATAATTGACTATCCTTATCTAACTCGGTATTTTCCTCCCCAATTGGAATTAAATCATCAATTCTATTCTGTAAGGACTCGTGATCATTAACTAGATCTCTAAGTTTGTACAGCTTACTAGTAACTTCTGCTTGTTTTATGTCTGAAAGAGGAGTCTTTGAATAATTGGACAAAGTCTGCACCTGACGAGTAATTGTACTGCGTCGGGCTCTCCTCTTTTGCTTGAGGACCGTGATATCGGTGATGTCGGCATAGACAGCGTCATAGTCAATGGACATGACTGAATAATACCTAATTGTTGTAAAGGAGTAAAAGTAAGTAAAACAATTGAAAATGAGGTGACTGAATGAAAGACCGTATGAAATAATGAAGTGATCCTTGCGATCAATGAAGATAGGATGAGTAAAAAGTTCACAATAGATAAAATAAGAAATGAGAATATGACAGAGCAACCTCACAGACTCCACAAGGTGTACTTGACAGAATGAGTGCTGTAACCGTTGAAGAGCTCTAGCCGCGAAGTCCAGGTAGTTCCTGAAGAAATGGACGGTCACGTTCTGCCAGAGAGACGTCTTGCTGTATGAGAGAGCAGTGGGGTTGTAAGGCCCACAGACGCTCTGGACTTTGTATCTGATTATCTCTGGAATCCCGCCGCTTAGCCCAATGACTAGATACAGCCAAGTTCCAACAATCACAATTTAGTTTAAAATAAGAAACAAAGACCAAATAGAGTAAATACATGAAAAAAATAGGTTAATGAGTAACTAAGGAATAATAATACAATGCATGCATACCAGACCCTGGAGAGACACTGCTGTTGATGGAAGCATTGGAATCCTCTATTGTCACAGCATCTCAAATCAAGAACTGGACAGCTACAGACCCAGTACTTTCTAAGGTGAAGGACTTAATTCTAAAAGACCACCCAACAGTGAGGAATTTAAACCTTATCCTGTGAGATATACAGAATTGAGTGTGCATGAGGGTTGTCTGCTTTGGGGAAGTAGAGTAGTAGTTCCTCCTAAAGGTCGATCAAAAATGATTGAAGAGTTACATGAAAGTCATCCTGGTATTTGCCGAATGAAGAGCCTTGGTCGATCATATGTATGGTGGCCTAGTATGAATCATGAATTAGAGGTTAGAGTACAGATTTGTAATGTTTGCCAGATGAGTCGACCTGCAGATAAACATGTTCCAGTACACCCTTGGGAATTTCCAAAGAGACCTTGGGTTGACTCCATTTGGACAATGCTGGTCCAGTGGGAGGAAAACACTTTTTAGTACTAATTGATGCCTATTCAAAATGGCTGGAGGTCAAAGTGGTGTCAACAGCCACATCAAGTGCTACTATTCAGCATCTTCGCGACATTTTCTCTACTCATGGACTTCCAGAAGTCCTCATATCCGACAATGGTTCTTGCTTCACAAGCCAAGAATTTAAGCAGTTTACAAAGCTAAATGGTATTCGACACGTCTGCACTGCTCCCCATACCACCCCGCTTCAAGTGGTCAGACAGAACGGGCAGTAAAAATCGTGAAGGGAGCTTTAAAAAATCGTTCAACAGAAACTTTAGACACGTACTTGTCGAGATTTTTATTTCACTATCGTCTCACTCCTCAGACAACAGCTGGTAGATCACCTTCTGAATTATTGCTGGGCAGACGTCCGCGATGTCAGTTAGATTTGGCCAAACCTAACTTTCACCATCATATGGAAGCTAAGCAAAGTGTTCCAATGTCTAGAGGAGGAGGAAAGGAAGAGCATCTTGAAATTGGCAGTAAAGTTTTAGCTAAAAACTTCAGCATGGAACAAGCATGGTTGCCTGGAACTATATCCGAAGCAAGTGGTCCAAAATCATATTTAGACGTCATGTAAACCATATTCGCTTATGTCATTCTTCTCTAACTACTGCCATAAAATCGACTGATCCAGATGATTGCACCATGCAAAAAATATGTTATACTTATGTGAAACCACGTATGTATAACAAAGTTATACTAGTAGTATACATACCCTATGTAATCTTGATGTTTACTTGTGGAGTATAACAGAAGTATACTCTACTTTAGACAGCCAAATGTTTTAACCTGGTGTGTATACTAAATGATGCTCAAGTTCAATGTTTTAACCTGGTGTGTATACTAAATGATGCTCAAGTTCAATGTTTTAACCTGGTGTGTATACTAAATGATGCTCAAGTTCAATGTTTTATCCTGGTGTGTATACTAAATGATGCTCAAGTTCAATGTTTTATCCTGGTGTGTATACTAAATGATGCTCAAGTTCAATGTTTTATCCTGGTGTGTATACTAAATGATGCTCAAGTTCAATGTTTTAACCTGGTGTGTATACTAAATGATGCTCAAGTTCAATGTTTTAACCTGGTGTGTATACTAAATGATGCTCAAGTTCAATGTTTTAACCTGGTGTGTATACTAAATGATGCTCAAGTTCAATGTTTTATCCTGGTGTGTATACTAAATGATGCTCAAGTTCAATGTTTTATCCTGGTGTGTATACTAAATGATGCTCAAGTTCAATGCTAAATGATGCTCAAGTTCAATGTTTTATCCTGGTGTGTATACTAAATGATGCTCAAGTTCAATGTTTTAACCTGGTGTGTATACTAAATGATGCTCAAGTTCAATGTTTTAACCTGGTGTGTATACTAAATGATGCTCAAGTTCAATGTTTTAACCTGGTGTGTATACTAAATGATGCTCAAGTTCAATGTTTTATCCTGGTGTGTATACTAAATGATGCTCAAGTTCAATGTTTTAACCTGGTGTGTATACTAAATGATGCTCAAGTTCAATATTTCCCCTGACGTGTATAGCAACTAAATGATGCTGTTCATTATCACTTTGTTTTAATTAATTCATTAAGTACTGAGAGTGTTCCTGTTAGCTCTCTGCTAACTTTAAATAGCTTAATTATAATAATGTAAGATATTCCAATGCAAATACTAGTATCTTTTGATTACCATACACAAGAAGAGACTTAAAAAGTTTTATGAACCTGAACTTTAATTTAATGTTTGTTGCTTACTATTTGCTTTACCAAGCAAAGTGTACAAACACAGTAGACTAAGTAACACCTGAGGTATACTAGGCATCTACTGGAGTTTACTGAAGTGGTAAGTTCACAGATAGTATATCACTACTATTTGGAGTTTATAAATGTAAAATGCAGGATGTAGCTATACACTGTCATGTATATGGCTATATATAATACATACATTTGTTTATTTTCGTTCTCATTTATTTATTCTCATTCATTCATTCTCATTTAATCCTTTATTTAATTGCTTCACAGCTTATGCATGGCGCATTAAATAAATTAAACAAGCAATTTTTTCAAGTATATAAATCAAAACTCAGAATGTAGTTCGATACACAGATAATAAGCATTATAACAATAATAGTAATAATAATAATAATAATAATATAATAATGTCAATTAAAAGGCAATGGGTGAGTTGGCACAACTAAAAACGTCTAGTAGTACATGGTTCAGAGACACGCATCTGTCTAGTGCCATAAGAAGGGCAAGAATTGATGGGCCTGTATCTCCCTAGCACTCAACTTCATTAAAATTGACATACCTAGTAATTACTGTAACAATAATAAATAATTTGGTTGATCACATAAAAAAAGGACCTTCACACTGATAGCTAGCTATAGCTATTCCTTTTTTTTATTTTTACTTTTTTGAAATTTTCCCAATGAGTTAGCCAGAGGATAAACTTGTGACCCAGCTATGAAGTTTAACTGAACAGATTACTTCTCATCTATTTGAAGGTTTATTTTCAACTACACAGTAACTTCGTACCCCGAAAACCCTTTACCATTAGAGTAATAGAGTAAAAACCCTTTACCATAAGAGTATTAGTAAAGACTGGAAATGGTCGTCCAAATCATTGTCAAAGGTTGCATGCTGTAATGATTAGTTGGGGAAAGACCTTTTACCAATCCTGATATGCTACCCGCGGGGAAACGATCAGGGATGGTAAAGGGTTCGGCTCCGCCAGATTGTTATACCAATGTGTTATGGACTGGACTAGAGTGGAACTTGCGCTATGGTGTACACGGGCTTCAAGTCTAGGTGAGACAGTTGTCACTCCCTCAGTGATGTAGAGTTCTTCAATCATCCATCACAGACACACCTTTAAGACAATCTCTATTCACTCAGCTTCATCTAAACACAAAGAACATTGAACACATTAACTTCCATATTTGATAAATTATTACAAAATGTTACTACAGGCAACATGTCTACGTCAACTAACTGTGCAGCCCACAAAAAAATAATAATAACTAAAGCCCCTTATATATATTGTATTATATTAACTTCTATTTTCACTATCACTCTATATGGCAGTACCTAAATGGGAATATAACGTCCACTACCACCTCAGTTTCAAACGCCACATGGCGCCATGGTTCGCTTGACAATTACGATTATTCACTAGAATGGCAGTTGTTGTTGTTTTAATACAGTTTCTCTGACATGAAGTAATACTTCATAAAAATTTTAAAAAAGGCGCATCCGTAAGCACTAAATATTTTCCTAAAATTGTTTTCAAACAGCAGTCTGGAGCTATTGCAGGCATTTTCTAAATAGCTCAGTTTGCTTCGGAATTGTTTGTATTGGTATAAATCTTTACTGGAAAAAAGTTTTTAAAAATAATGTGTCCATTCTTTACAGAATTGGTGGTCAGTCACCTGCCAGTAAAAGGGTTGAAGAACACACGATTTTGCCTCAGAACACTTAAAACATAACCCCACTTAGTAAACTTAAGGATTGGACGTGGTAAACCAATCCTGAGTTACAGTGTGAAGCAAGGTAACCCTTTACCTCATTACAGATAGTACTTTTTGATATTGCAAATTTAATTCACTCCTATCTATCCCACCTATAGATACATGTCTGTCCCACTGTCTTTCCCATCCCGGACACACATGTATGTATAGGTGGAATAGATGGACATCCCATGGAATCCCAAGGTCCCGGGGACGATGGGATGGGTCAGACAATTTCTGGCATTTCTGGACATTTATGGAGTGAATTTACATTCCCTATTACACTTATATAAAACTTACTTAGCAAGTCCTTTGAAGCTTGTGTATAGATTACGCCTTGATACAAAACATTTTACCTGCATACACACATGAAAATGGTTACTAAATTAATATTAACTATTATCATTGTCCAATAAAAAATGAAAGGTTATGTATACTATGGGAACAGAAACACTTTGACATCAAATTTCGGTCTAATTCTTAAATACCTGATCAAATTCAAATTGGAAGATCATGTCAGATAAAATTTTGGCACTATTGTGGTATGTACTTTCATAAGTACATGTCAGGCCAAAATTATAAATGTCCTTTCAAATTCATGGTGAAAGGGTATAACATCAGATAGACTCTGGTCCGTTATTTGCAGCATTACAGGAACCCCTAGATTATGCATGTACAGTGAGGACATCAATGGCATTAGGATAAATAGGTAAAGGGCAGATTCTAGAAAATGATTAGCAGTATACTCGAGCCTCTCTGTGTTCTGAGTAATGGACACCATCAACCAGACACAAGCTATTAATGCATTAACCGCATGTGTGATTTGTGGTAAGGGGACATCAATATAGTGAGTCTATTAAAATGACTTGTAGTTTGTTATGGACCCCCCTCGGTTCCAGACTGACATGCACAAGTTACACATGACTTTTAAAAGGTTCATGATAATAAAATAACAGTTAAAATAGTACTACAGACTCAGTGGATGTGTAAACTTAAAGCACTCAAAACTCTCTCTCTTAAAGTAAACACCAATAAGTTCAGCAAAAAAATAACTCAGAATCTCATCTCTGCCAACCCATTTCATTAACCCTTTACCAAATTACCAACATGAAATCCATTACACACTTTTTACCCTAAGCACAATAAACCTTTTACCGTTTCCATGGTAGGCCCCAAAAAAGCCAATTAAAGTTGCTTATATCCTCTATCAAATTTTATAGGACTCATTATTATTCCTGTTGTAAGTACGAAACCCCTTACCTAATCTTCATCACAAATAAGAATTTTCAATACTTCACTTCTTTAACATCACCCTACATACAAATTGTTATACATATGCTTAATCCTCTACTAAAAGAGGTATTTCTAGCTCAGCACAATAGGTGGAGAAATATTCTTCTAACGGAAACAATACTAAAAAATACTATTTATTCAGTACAATAAATTATTGGGGAGAAAGAGGGAGGGGCTAAAAATAAGGGATGCCACATCACTTCTTGCAGGGAAATACCAATTTCAGCAAAGTCACATTACCTCTACTGCTCATATAAATACCCTACAAATTTTAAAACACACAACTCCCAATGGTATACCAATACTTCTTAATCAATATTATTTCATTAGAGAAAAAAGTACTAAATAACCTCACAACTGCAAATCAAAAAAGAATAACTTGCAAATCTTTTACAATTACTGGTCAAAATTGCTGCTACTTACAACTGCTTCATAGAATATAGAATTTTACAATTCCAAATTGAGTTAGTCTAATATCAAGACCATTCACCTTTTTTTTGTGAGACCAGACAGTGCTGCAAATGATATTATTTTAGTTTCTAATTTGTGCTATGTACTGCAGATTGCTTGGAACTCTGATACTGTGTTAGTTCACCTAGTCTGGCGTTGCCGACCCTTTACCTACTTTTAATACGGTGCGGGGGAGGAGGAAAGGGTCTGGGGACTCTAGTACCAATGACCAGTTTGAAATAATTTTTTGCACATGCTCTAATTAAGCCCAATTGTGGACACTCTGAAGGTCCCTAACGCTTGCAACATGTACGTGATATCAGAAGGCGCTTGTATTGCATTGTAAGAAAAAGATTGTATTTACCCTTGTACACAGGGTCTAGTTGAATTAACCTGGTCTCTATGAAACAAAAAAAAAAGATACACTTTCTGGGGGTGAGTTCAGTTTGGCATACAGCAAAATACTAACACATTTGTACATATAATGTATAGCCAATTGGATTATCAGGGTCTGTGGACAACTTCCACATACGTACCAGCTCTAGAAATGGCTATACCCCAAGCCTTTAGCAATAGACTGTCACTACCGCTGTACAGCTTCAGGTTACTTTTATCAAACTATCTGGCTGGTAAGTTATGGTGAAATCTCTTCAACCGTTATTGAGACGAAGTATACAACCACTGTGGTGAATGTTTTAAATTGGTGGTTAGCGCCAGAATCTGATCATTGGTACTAGAGTCCCCAGACCCTTTCCTCCACCCAGGCACAATATAAAAAAGGTAAGGGTCTGCAACACCAGACTATAGTTCACCTTGGTCTCAAAAAGTTAGGTAAGGGGTCTATAAATAACTCCTACACAATGGGTTTCATAATATCAACATTAAAATTCTTGTCTGCTATATCAATTAAACACAGCTGCTAGCTGCTGGCAGAAATACTGTATTTCTTACCTAGCCCTACCCCCACCCCTTCCCTATAAATTAATATTTATGCCGTCCAATGCCAGCCACTAGTTAGCTACACCTATAAAACAATGACTTCTCCTTTCCCCACCTCACTTACTTGCAGCATTTCGTGGTAACGGGACCAATTGGTACATTCTGAATGAATGTAGTAGACCTTTTAGATCAAATGAACCGCCAAATTCCTTACGTACACAGCAAGTGCGCTTTCTCACGTGATAACGTCAAAAACCCTTTACCCTATTTAGAGATATGTAATTCCATCTACCCTTTACCGATTTTATGAAGATCAGTCTTGAAAATGTAGACGTGTAGTGCTCAAATAAACTTGTGGGGATAGACCTAGGGATAGACGAAGGTGTGAATCATTTTTCTGCCTACCGTTGTATTTATACCAACATTATTGTAAGTTACAACCCTAATAAGCTAGCGCCGGCCGGCGGGGTTCACCATTGTTCCAATTTTGGAACAGACACTATGAATCTGCATGGTAGGAGAGTTTTCTTGGAGGATTTGCAGTACACTGCAGGGTTTCATCCAGAAATTGTTTGTCTTGGGGGGGTCGAAATTAAAGTGGAGTAGGTAATAATTTTAAGTACTGGTAATACTTTTTGCTGTCCAAATCATAGCGACAGTAGAAATCAGAATAGGCTTCAATTTTCTTCACTATCAAAACTAATGGCTATAGCTATAGAAGGGCCAGCACTTGACCAAGGTGATTTTGATGCTGTGCTGTAAACATTTTAATTCTGAGTAGGTAAAATAAGTGGGGGGGATATCCCCCCTCCCCGGATGAAACCCTGCACTGTGTGTGGTTCAGCACATTCATGTCGCTCCCTCCAAACAAGTGCCACAATAGCAACAAAAAAAAAGAGCTAGCAAAGTGCTAAAAACTAGCAAAAGGCAGCAAAACCACGCCCATGCCATTTTGGATTAGGTTATGTCGCATAAATAATGGCAATAATCACATTTTTCATGTGGTGACTTTCATACGAGTATGGTGCGTCGTTAAAATGAGCACAGTCAGTAACTGTAAGGCCAGTGCATGTTTCAGATCAGGGTTTCCCCCTATATTTAGACCAGAAAGATTAACACTGGCGTAATTAAATGAAATATAATTTTACCTTTGTAACAACCACACTTGGGGGTTGGTTACGGTAACATGATTATTATGATTACAGTATGATTATGAAACGTTGATTATGATAATATATAATTATGATTATTTGTCAGAAAAATAAGGATTGTTACAACAAAAAAAAAAATTTTTTTCAAACAGTTCGTTTGATAGACGTCATCTTTCTGGTCTAAATATTTTCCCAGTGTAGATACTGGAGAATGGAGGTAGTTGCAGGCTACGTACATTAGTGGCCTTAGTTCAGCTGCTATAACTCTGTTTATTCTAATTACAGCTAACATTTGCTGTGTTTTACTTTACTGCTAATATTACCAGTAATGGTTCTATGGGTTTGATTACGATGATTACACCCACAATTTGCCACATGATTTTGATTATGATTACGATTATGCAATAACTTATCGATTACGATTGTAATCATAATCAACCTCAACTCTGAAACAACCATAAATTACAAATGTTATTCACCAATAGTTCTCTCCCAAGCAATGGATATATTTCTCTGCTGTTCTTATTGTTTTGTTATAGTGCTATGAGGGAATATATTATATATTAATGCAGCGTGGCACTTCTAGAGTGGTAATAGCTTCATTACAGAGGCCAATGCCAATGATGAAGTAGATGGTGCTGATTCACATTTGAAAAGGAGGAATGACTGCTGAAGACAGTGAACTAATTCTTCCAAGGTACTACTGCTGGGCTATAACTAGAGTACAATAATCTATTACCATTAGCTAGTTCAATATAATCATTGGGTAACTGCAGAATATCACAAATTGTTTGGACCATATATTATTAGCACGAGTGCCAGTATAATTATAAAATACTCAATAGAAAAGTGTGGGCTTATGCGCTGTGTTGTTTTGGTTATAACCGGAAACGAGTGAGTTACCTGACAGGCTTTTCTATTCCGTATCTATCTTGTACCACGTGCGTCGTCCTTAGAAACAATGTTTTTGCCCCGCAGTTCAAAAACTTAACCAACACTTTTTGACCATTACAAGTGACGTGACATGTGAGTGCTAATGTGCCAAACAACAAGTGATATTCTGGTGGTGTCCAATATTAAACTTTTTATTGTGTGCCTTACGGAGACGCAATAACCGTAAAAAATTTGCTCAAGGGGGTGCAATAACCCACCACAAACTTGATCCCTGTGTACTGCGGAATATTACCACATGTTTTACCATTTCAAGAATTCAAACGGTTCCTATTGAACTACATGTATTTGTATTATTTAAAAAGGGATTCATACAGGATTCGTTCAAAAAGATTTTTAGGGAGGGGAAATCTTGTGCTTTGGGGGTGGGAGGGGAGATCTTGGGCTTTGGAGGGGGACACTTTTACTAATTCTATTAGAGAGCACTTCAGTTTGGGGGGAGGGGGTAACGTTGGCTTGGGTGGGATCCCCTGGGCCCCCCCTCATAGTACATGAAATTGTTGAACCATGGCAACCTCCGGGCGTATTGTCTGATGACTGCCCCGTATTCCTCAAGTTTCGGTCCTCAACAATAATTATTTTATGTCATGGTTTGACTAATTCACATCATATTGATTGTCCGTATCTACCTGAAAATATCGGCTACCAGTATATCGGCTAAATTGCCTAACATGACGACACTATCCCTCTGTATGAATACCTTGGTTGTAAAGCATTAAAGATACATTCTCCCTCAGTCTAATTTTTTTCCATGAGGCCTAATATGCAGTATACATACATATGTAGTATAGATTTTTTTTTTTAAATGTAAATTTTGTCCATTCTTGAATTTTGTATATAAATTATTCAGGTAATGCCATGATCACTAACTTTTTTCATTGGTACTTTATTTTATTTGTGTACTAGAATTGCTGTGGTCCATCTGGCAGATGAGCAAGAACAGCACATTGAAGTAAGTTTATGGGCAACCATATTGGTCTCCTCATGTTGATCTTGCTCATTTATAGATTGGCATGAGGTGTACATCAAGAACCAGTAGTTGCACTATATAATTGCTGTCTATCCAGCAGTATTACCAATAGTACATACTATGTTTAGTTGTGTCATGATATATTGCTAAATACCTTGCAACTCTTTCATTCCGGACTTAATTTTTACCATGAGGTCGTTGATTTCAGGTAACTCAAAAAGCACTTAAAAAAATTTTTTTTTTTGGTGAAAACTATTTTCGAAGCTTCTGTAATGCCTTGGGCACCTATAATCTGAATTTTGAGGTTCTAGCTCACTGTAACATTTTTTTTTTTTAATCGGAGAAGTCCACCACACCGTGGAGCGCGTCAATGCTACTCCCGGAATGAAAGGGTTAAATAGTTTTAATCATGTCTTGCTATGTTCTCCACATTTGTCACGAAAAATCCTCGCTACATGTGTACGTTCTTGAATTTTATCTTGATTGAGCTCTACTTGCCACTTGCTAACATACTGCCACACATTTGCACGTAGTGTGTAGGTGTGGTTCAGTGGTGTGCTTCATTTTGAGTGTGTAGATATTTGTTTTCGAAAGTGTGATTATGGTTTGTTTGTTTAAGCCAGAAATAACACATAGAGATAAGATGGTACTTTTACGTGTTATTAAATTAATATGAGTGTAAAAGAATGAGCTGACAATGTGTACTTTCATCGTTTTTTTTTTATTCTATGCACTCTGGGGCACTGGGACTGAGTTCCCTCCTCCCAATATAAGTTCAGCCCCTTATAATCAGAATGCCCCCAATATTAGCCCTCTTTTGTAAAGTGTATTGTCCATAATCACATTCAATTCCATCTATTCAACTGTCAGACATATGTATGAAATATTTTTAGGAAATTCTGTGTGTGAGCAACCAAGTGATTTGTTGGCCAGACCTAATTGTTTTTCTCTCTTCACATCAAGTAAATGTTTCATGCACAACTGACTATAGATAGAATTTTTTTCCAATCCAGAAAAAAGAGACCTGCCTTGGCCCAAACAACAAAAATAAATTAGGTCTGGTCTTATTGGAATCCAATGCATTGCATAATGTACAAATGCTAGTATAAATTTGTTTACGTCAAGTTATGCTTGACAATAAAATGTATTACTTAGTTGGTTCTCTCCCCCCCCCCCATAGTTTTCCTTTTACAAAGCACAAGCAGTTGTATCTTGTGGTATGCGAAGTTCACCGTATTTAACCCCGCCCTTTGGCATTTTCCTCCCTCCTAGCCAAAATGTATGCATCAATCCCTGAGGATTTATTTTATAAGGGGGGGAGGGGAGGTCAAGGGGGCTTTCACAACCCCCCCCCCCGGCTTGGATTTGACATATCCAGTATTTGGTATTTGGTTGTATAAACTCTTTTTTTGTGGCAGCTTTACACTATTGATGGATAAATATCAAGCAGCTGAGAACTAGATATTGTAAGCTTTTAAAGTAGGAAACCAGATGATGATATACTGAACTCCATATTTCACGTGACTGTGTTTGAGCCTGCATTATCTAAAGATATTCAGGGATTCATACAGGATTCGGCAAAAAATTAATTGGGGAGGGGAAATCTTGAGCTTTGAGGGGGGGGGGGATGCTCTTAATTTTCTATTAGAGAGCATTTCTGTTTGGGGGAGGAAATGTCTGCTTGGGGGGGGGGATTTCCTCTCTTCCGCCACTCTGTATGAAACCCTGTTATTTTGATTCCTGATTACAAATAACCATCATACAATAATATGAAACTATATTCATGCCATAATCTTATGATTTAATACCCCTCAATGTGCATGCACATGACAATTACACAACTGTAGTACTGTAATCTTCCGGTTAAGCACCCACCCCGTTTTTTTTTTCATTGTCGAATGTAAGCGCCCACTTACCGGTTAAGCACCCACCCCGCTTTATTTACCGTCGAACTTAAGTGACGAGTGTGCGGCAAAAGATTTACAAGAACTGTAGAAAATGATAGTGTGAATTTTTTCTTTTTCTCTTTGTATACTTTAGCCTGCTATTGTCATGCATCACAAAAACACTATTGTGTGCCGCCCGCAACTTTTGTGTGCAATGAAAATTGTTCCGTGTGCAACGATAATAGTGCCGTGTGCAAAACGACGACTGCCGTGTGAAACATTGAATGACTACCAATTAAGCACCCATCCATCGATTTTTAGCATTGAACAGTTTAGCGCCCATGGGCACTAACCAGAAGACTACAGTAGTCATTCCGTCATTCAATCAAATTGTCATCTATCATCAACAGCTGCCAGATTTTTTTAGCCTTTTTTTTTTCCCGAACTCAATGCAGACATATGTTATGTTCCATGACGTATCCAGACCCTGACTGGATGTGATGTCTTAAGTTTTTGTATAAGGAGTGGAGATATATTTGGTGCATTATATTAGGCAAGTATTTACTGCATAATCTAGTATAGCAGAGCATAGCTTCCATGAGATATACACAATTTGTCTTGCACACATTTGCCCCTAGCTCTACCCTGTAGCGAATGTTATCGAGCAGTTCTTTTGAATAGCACAGTATGCTTCAGCAAGGCTACTCAGGTCCACATATGTACATATTTAGCTGATATTCAGCTATGCCTCCTAGCGTGTTTTTTTTTTGTTGTTGTTGTTGTAGTTGTTTAGTGTTGTTTTTTTGTGTGTTTTTTTTTTTTTTAGAGTTCTTGTACTCAACGACAAAGTGTATAGCTATTATTATCCAAATTAGATATGGTATTCTAGTTCTAATTGGACTGTCAGTTGCACATGCTTACATATCCATGTGCACATTGGGGGCATTATTTAGAATTGGTTGGAACATCGTTACAAATATTTTTGCTAGTTTTTTGTTGGTATGTTTGTTGTTGGTTTTTCCTTTCTTTCTTTTTCCATGATACATTCCATCCTCAATCATATCATCCACTAATAAAAGAAAATAATAGAAGTTGACTAAGAGTAGCTACTCTTAGTCAACTTCTATTATTTTCTTGAGCATAGACCTCTCTGTCTTCAGTGATAGATGACAGAGCCCAGATAGGATTACTTTGATGCTGTGGCATACGTGCTGCTTATGGGTGCTGTCCGGAACAGTCTGAATTAGCTGTGTCAAGTTCTGTTCTATCAATCAACTTTCGCGTACAATGCAGCTGATTATCAAGTTGGAGCTTATTTTTCTGTGTTACATGAGTGTTGTCCAGTAATGTCATCAATTGTCCCATGGCACCATGGTGGGACCATAGAAGGGTTCAATTGGATGTTCATGGCGAGCTTCAATTAGAAACTTACAGCTGGGAAACCCTATCTTGTGTTTGAATAGCTATGCTAGCCACCCTCGATATGCCCCCCTTTCCCGAACCCCCAAATTATTCTATTACTAATTTATGCATCTCGCTTGTACAAGTCGAATAGACATAATGGAGTTTGAAACAAACACCATGAAAAAGTTTGTGCCTCCTTACATGCCCGTGGACATTTTACAGCTTAGACATTTTGTGCTGGATGGGAGAAGTTGTGTAGGTAGGAGAAATTTTTACTGTCGCTTTACTTAATTATGCTGGTAAAAATGAAATTCTGCTAGTGAGTGTATGTTATGTGTGATTCCGTTTCATACATGGGGGAGGGGGAGGTCCCCCCCCCCACCCACACACACACACATACACAAACACACACACACAAACACACACAAAAACACACACAAAAACAAACACACACACATACACAAAAACACGCACCAAATGAAAAAAAATAATCTTGTACGAAATCCTGCTAAGTGACCGAGCTGAATGCGTGACAACTCATTAAATGTGACCGTCTACAGGAAAATTGGGCACAACGCGGGCCCTATCAAAACAAATTTTGTGCACTTACACGTTCGTCCTCATCCGTATAATGAGCTGTCTGAATTTTAAAGCCGTTGCTTCAGCCGTTGTCGATATATGCACCCTAACCGTTCCCTTCCATAGGCTTATTTAATACATTTTTAAGAATTAAATCAATTTTTCCCGACGTTTTTACGTGCCGCGCTGTGCCCAATTTTCCTATAGACGGTCAAAAATAATTATCCAAAGCAGTATGTGACTGTTGTCATGAAATATTCATTCCAAAAATTAAAATTATACTTCCTCTGTTGGAAATACCTTCCTTGTGATTGAATTGAATAGTCAGTAGTTATTAGCTGCCCCCACCCCCTCTTCCCTCCCTCCCTCCTCCAGCCACAAACAGCATTGGACATGATTTATGGTGAAACATCACATTACGGAATTGGGGTATCCTGTACGATTGGCAATGAAATCCAATGACGATGCCCATGAAGTTGAAGAAATGAGAAATTGAGTAGTAATGAGTAATTAAATATCAGGTGGTGTTGAATGTAAAATCGGGTATATGTTGTATGTGGCATACGACACGTGTCTCTTTTTTTTTCGCCCGCCCCGCAAATTACATAAGTTAGGGTTAGGTAAAGCGTCCACAACTCCAGTATTTTTTAACGAGGGCGGAGAATCCTGCTGCCGCAAGGATTTCTGTCCTATTTTTTTGTGAAGAGTCTGCTCACTCGCCATTTGTGCTATTTGAGCACACCACTATACTCATGTTGTGAATTGATGATAGTGGTACGTATATACCTCCTTAGGTAGTTTTTAACAACTTTAAATATATATATATATATTGCAGCCTTGTTTTTTTCTTAAATATTTCCACATCACGCGAGTATTTATGTTATATTTAATATTCATTGACTTCACTCACTATGTACATATGTACAGTAATGTAGTAAAGCATTTAATGGCAATTGTTTAATATTGGGGTATTGCAGAAATATTCAAGTAAAAATGTTCTGGGTGCAATAAATATTATACATCTAACTATTATGTATTAAATTTTACCGACGTTTTATGGTTTATGTTATGTAGTGCAGTCCACTCTGAAGTTGTCTTGCCTGAAGTCATCAGTGATTTATAGAAATTCACAGATTCCATTCACTTCTGAACTGTCTATGCCGAGCTTTTTTTTAAAGAATCATTCTAGTTTTTATGTAAAAAAATTTGTTATTATTTTCAAACGTTATCATTCATTTTTAATAGCCGATATACAGTGGAACCTCTCTACAAAGGCCATGCTTGGGGTCAAGTCTTTTGACCCTTGTAGAGAGTTTGGCTGCTTTCAGAGTTTATTTTTTATTGTAGTAGATCACTGTGTTCCATTTACGCTGGCTGTTGTTAAGAGTCAAGTTGTTCTTCAGAGTCCCTTTGTAGAGAGGTTCATGTACACAGTAAAGCTGTATACATCATTGGGTACAAAAAAGAAAAATTAAAAAAAAAAAACAAATGGTATTTATGATGATGAGATCAAACTGCTGCAGATATTAATTACAGTGTATGGAGTAATTCTAAGACTGATTAGAAGAATGCACAAAATGCACTTTTATTATAAATGCTCACATAATAGGCTGGGCCTACCTACTACAGCTAACTTTCTGTTCATTTATTTTAAATAAAGCTCCAATTACCAAGCTTTCATCCAAACTAAGCAAGTATATTATAAACTTGCAATTTTGCCAACAAAAACATTCAATCAATGTTTACAGTACATTACTGGTGTTTGCAGTAGTTTACTTGTAATATAAATTTGCAAGTACAATCCACAACTAAAATTACACATCGGATAAATGAAATTACATATCCTTTCAGTGCTGCAAAGTACAAATCCTCATTACATCTGGCTTTATTATTGTTGTTGTGTTAGGTATATTAATGTTGCATATTGAAATAGCCCAAATGGGATGAAAAAGAGGGAAAGGATTGTCTGGTTATCACAAGACTAATAATTGGGATAAAGGGTTTGACAATGATACAATTGAATGCAATGGTATTTACAACGATAATTTACTCTGTCAATGGCTCCCTATGCTTTATTGTTAATAAAAATAATATCATTATCATTAATTTGAGGCATATGCATGTAATAAGTAGTTAAAACAGTTTGCTACAAGTTTGTGCATCCATCATCTACAGACTACAGTAGTTCACAGGAGAGAGTGTCACAAATTGTGCAGCGAGTGATTATGTCTATTGTTAGCAATTCATGGCATGTGAGGTCTTTTATTCATGACAATGTGTACAACAATTTTATGTACTAGGTTTAAAAGATCCATTATCGTTAGATTAGAAAAATGTTGTTTGGTGCTGTTAGCCACTTTATCACTGTAATGTATGTGAATGGGTCAGATAGTTTAATGCATTACTATAAAAACAAACAAACAAAACAAAATAAATACCAAACACCTTATCATACACACAAACCGCTCTGTCCAAGATACTTCATAATCAATGAGCTGGTCTCTCAATGGAAGATTTACCATTCAGATGGCCAGTGCATCAAAATAGGAATTCATTTTTATTCTGTCTATAATATGCCGCAGGATTTTATGTGTACCAATCAACAATATTAAACCATTCGATCGCATATCTAAATTGGGAGTGTATTAAAAATATAAAATATATAATATGCAATTTTAAATAACATTTCTTATAATAAAACCAGTCTCTGTATAAAATTAAATAAGTCAAGAGTTTATAAGATAAATATAACTGCTGCCAATGATGCGGAACATGCTCGATTACTGGCTGTGTCTACAAAGGAGTCGGTGCGTGGTTGAGAGCCCTGCCAGTGTCCTCTCTGGGCCTCCGCATGATGACAACACAGTGCGGGTGGCAGTGGGACTTCGTCTAGGGACCTATCTATGCCTCAATATGTGGGCCACACCAATGCCAGCACTGCTCAGTAATAGTTGATGAGCTAGGTAGGCATGCCCAGACAAAGTGAAGGAAGACATCAACGTCATACCGCACTGAATGACATCGTGAAGCGGGCTCTGTCATCAGCAAAATATCCCATCTCGACTGGAGCCGCCTGGTCAGGTCAGATGGCAGGAGATGGTGTGACCCTGGCAACTTGGAAATCAGGTCGTTTGCTGGTCGCGACTTGCCCAGACACCTTCGCACCATCCTATAGAACTGATGCTACCCCAGCACCAGGGAGAGTGGCTGCCGCAGCAGAGGAGAGAAAATAAAATAAATATAGTAGCCTTCCACCCAGCCATTGCTTTTCTCCACTTGCAGTTGAGACCATGGGAGTGCTGGGCCCAAAGTCGATGGCCTTGGTAAGGGATCTGGGTAGACGGATCAGGCTGGAGACAGGGGAGCCTGGTTCAACTCATGACTATCTCCTGCAGCGTCTCTCGACTGCGATTCAGCGAGGGAACTCCGTATCAGTATATATACGGGAGGCATCACAACCTGACTTCATTTAATTTCTTTATTTTATTTTATTTTATTTAAAAGTGATTTTAAGCTATTGTTCAATAATAAAATGTTTTCTTTAGTTATTATTATATTATTATTATTATTAGTTTATTATTATTATTATTATATTATTATAATTATAATTTTATTATTATTATATTCTTTTTCTAGAAGAACTTTTTTACTTCTGACTTGTTTGTGGTTGATGTTCATGTGGTAAATCATCACTTACTTATTTGTCATTTTATTATAATATTGTAACAAGTTAGATTTGTTGTGGTGGAAATGTTTGTTAAATTCATTTATATCAAAATTGTGTGGTAGTTAAAATTTTTTTTTAGTTTTTAGAAGACAATTATCTTCTTCACTGATGCCTTTTCTCCATAGAGGACATCCTGCAAGTAGAACATAAACAGGAAAAAAAAGATTAAAAATTATAAATTTAAATGACATCATCAGGGATCTTGTGCATGTATGTGAATGTATGTTGGTGCAGGTGTGTGTGAGGGAGGTGAGCATTGGGTCAAATCAAAGTTTTAGTAGTTAGTTAAAAAAAATCTCTCACCATTTCCTCAAATGTCATCATGGACCAGAGCTGTCTCATTTCAAAGACAGGTGTGACATCAGACCTGGGGTAACACCACCACAGCACAGCACAGCACACTGGCTCCCTATGTTTAAAGCAACGATACATCATAACTATCAATGTCTCTTTCAGGAGATAAAGGGTACCCAAAATAGTATTTGCATCCTACCCCTTCCTCTTCCCACGGCTTCATTACACGAGCAGCAAAATCCAAAATCCGCAATAATGTAAGGTCAAGAAACGTGATGCGTAATGACCTAGTTGTACACCTAATCCCAATTTTAATAGTCTCAGCAAACCCGAGGTCTAGCAGATAGCATAATTGCCTGACCTATTGAAACAATTTTCATTTTGGCTCCATTTCTAACCATTGTTCCCTCATACTCATACTTCAAGGTTTCAGGCAGGAATGGTATGCTTTTATCTTCTGATTCAAACGTGTTATAAGAAGGACAAATATCAGCATTCGTTTTATTGGCTTTATGTTACTCTTGATCAGTTTAGCAGCTGTCTATATGAACCGCATCTTGTCGGTAGGTATTTTGCTGACTTTCTTTAAATATCATGGAGAACAGCCTCAGCTGCATCCCTGAATGCTACAATACTAGACTTCCCAGCAACTTATAATTTCCAAAATTCTCTTTAAGTTTGGATTTCATGTGCACTCTACATACATTACAGTCAGAACCAGCTAAAATGGTTCTAATTTCACTTGTAAGGTCATTCACTTTAGTCTGTTCATCATCATTTCATAGGCTCCAACTGTTCCGGAATGTCCGGGACAGACCCGGACTTCTAGTTGTTGTCCCAGGTCACCAAAACGCTAGGGTATTTTCCCCGGAAAACATCAGATCCAAGAAATAAGTCCAAAAGCCTAGAAAAGCCAGTATAATAATGCGCTTAAAAACAGCATACTTATAGTGGTATTAAAAAGGCAAAACGGTTTTGTTTTGTTTGTTTTTCACTAAAATGACAACCGTCCACTGTTATCCACGGTGAAACGGCAAAGTAAGGCACTAATAAATTATATTATAGTGGGTCTGTGTCTACATTAGGGGGAGTGCCTGTCCTGAATTCTTTTTCAGAAGTTGGAGCCTATGTATGTTATTTTCTTCCAAATATCCAAAAAATGCTTTTATTCTTCCCAGTGACCTATCTTTACCTTCTATTATTTTGATGCAAATATGTATTGTTTAACAACTAGAGTCAATTTCAGGGTGTTCCCCTTAGTTGGATTCCTTAGGACTTTCAGTATGTTAATAAGCTCATTTTTTTTAAAGAGAAAACTGCTGAGAAACACTTTCTTGCTATTAGTTTTGGGTCTATCCTTAAAATGACTGGACTATTCTAATGATTATGGCAACCCCTCCTCTCTCTCCCCCCCCCTTAAAAATGCACATCTCATTGTTAAAATTCGTTGATGAGAGAGTAATTGAATGAATGACTGTGAGCTGGGCCAAAACTAGACTCCACGTTCTAATTTTGAGTCAGCAGTGTGTTAATGGTAACCCTTTTGTTCAACTTTGTCCACACCATAGTTCAATAGAGGCAGGCAGAGAAGAAGAAAAAAAGGAAAAAAAAAGAAGAAAAGGTCAGAAAAAAGGATGATAGATAAGGAACCCCAAACTCACTTGACTATCCCATCTGAGGAGCCAGTTGCTATGACATTATCCTTGTTCCAGTCAAACAACTGAACACACACACACACACACACACACACACACACACAGATATAGTTTAGATTATGACCTTCATAAATGTACCATTAAGGGCCATACTTTACGTTTGAACACACAAAAATACACATATGCACACACAAATACATGCATGTACACACCTCAGAAGAGGGTCTACTGTATAAGAATTATGGTTTGAAAGCAAAAATATTGGTTGACAACAGGAATTAAATACTTCTGTTCCTACTCCTACTACTGTCTCATCAATATGTAGCACAACCACAACATATTATCTCCAACCAAATTAACCACACTACTAACAACAAACCAGCCAACCATGTCCTTGAAGGTATGTACATGACTTGCAGTGATGATGCTAGTGAGGTGATACGTATATGACCTGATTGTGTTATGGTACCTTACAAACACACTCACATACCTACACACACATGTACACACTTGACTTGACTTGACTTCCACTGCCAATGATTGGTCACACGTGGCCACCCAAGATAGGGGGGAGCAGGACAGCCATACCCACAGCACATCACTGGCACTAGCATCCCATACTGAGCTCCGCACAAGCTCGAGATTATAATGGATTTTATACCAATACCTGTGCAGAGCCTTTCTGGTCAGCCAGCAACCAGCACTGAGCTGCAGGATAGACTGCACCACTTCTCGTGCAGATGGAAAAGCTAGGATGGTTGCAAACCCTCCGCAGCTGGAACAGACTGGAATTGGGTCCATGTGGCACCATCAGGCAATGCCCTGGTCTTGTACCCTCCTACTCCAGTGTGCTTGGTTGGACCATGCTTAGTCTGGAACCTCCCCTCAGACCTGTTCACCATGGGTGACCCTACCAGGAATACTAGATTCCAAGGTAATTGCTCCGAGGTTCATTGGTACACCCTCCACCACGACAAGGTGATGGCCCAATAGGGGGCATGTACACACACACACACACACACACACACACCAATCCTTGCCACAAGCCTCTGGAGAGCATTGGTAGCTATTAAATTGGCTGATTTTAAATCTGCTCTATAACTTATTTTAACAAGTGTCCCTAATTTACACAAACTTCATTTAAGCTACATAGGGGTCAAAAAAAAGTTCCCATTGAGTCGTTTGTGCAACTTTTAGCTGACTTTTTTTGGCAATTTTGTTTTGTTTTTGTTTTTTTGTGTTTTGTAGTGAACTTTATTTTACTGAGACTTTTTCTCTAGAGACCTTTCTGTGTCTGACTTGTTTACAGTTAGTTAGGGACAGAATCCTTCTAGAGCATGCACTTCAGTTATTGTGGTTAAACAAGTTCAGGACAGCATCTGCTTGATGTGTAGCAGCTGCAAAATCAGATTAAAACTAGGGCAGAAAAGTCTCCTTACCCTTTTTAGAGACTATTTGTGACCGGATTTGGGAAAATCAAGAGCCTTATGGGTCGATTTTTTTCAAAAAAATTTTTATGGCAGAAATGGATAGACACCAGTTAGCTCTAGCTTATGACGCAGTTGTAAGCTTTGGCGTGCTCTAGAACTCACACTAGGAGGCTAGAAACACTAGCTGGTTGGACTCTTGTACGGAGAGTTGCTAAGAAATTATTGGCGGGCTTTTCACTAACAGCCAGGGGAAAAAACTGTAGCTAACTAATTCACTTACTATTCTACATAATTCACGTACTCACGCAATTCTCGTCATCATAGTTTCTTAAGTTTATTCCATAGTGTCCCGGAGACACGCAGTAATAGTATACGGACACAAGGCACGCCCCCTGACCTTAGCAACGCCTTTACCCGGCGTTTTTTCGAAATCAGCAATAATAAGTTTAGCAAAAATACTGAAGTGTTGTAGTGCGTAGGGCGAAGACGGCTTGTGCTACAGCTTCCAAATTAGGAGGAAGGCATCCCAAGGCCCCGTGCAGCCTACTGGTAGAATAAATTAGAAAACTTTAGATGCCGCGTTTAGCCGGGTTTTCACAAATCCGGTCACATTTTTCTGTTAGTCGCTAAAAAGTCTGGTTGCTATGGGAACTTTTTTTTGACCCCTACTGTAGATTGAAACTACCTGAAATAGATTCACATAATAGATCAAACTAGATAGCTAGTTTTAAATAACAATATAAATAACTATATCCAATAAAAGAAATTTTATTTTTAATTAAGTCTAGCCTGGTTGGTGAAAAGGTGAATCCACTAGACTCCCCCCCCACCCCCATCTCCTGAAGCTATGCACATGCACACTCATCCACCTGCACGAACTGTACTAGTGGAGACAACATGTCCGGCTCCTCACACAGCACCAACCACATAGACTAGGTTACCAGACAAATGCCAGGTCCCTAAAGTCTAGGTTATGCCCCACACATACATAAGGTGACCTACATACATTACTTCCATGCACTAGCTATAGCAGACACTCTGGCTGCTGATGTGGGGAGTTACCTCTGGTATAAATAGCCGAGGGAAGTAGTGTGGAGATTAGCAGCATTTTGCCAGTAATGGAGGGATGGTCTTGTGAACGCTTGAAAGAATTTCTTCAAAGGAGAGGACTCTATGAAGTGGCCACAGCAGTACTTGATAATGAAGTGACCGGGCAGTGTCTCTTAGAGTGCACAGCACTAGAGATGAAGGAGTTGGCCCCGAAAATTGGAGACCGGGTGAAACTAAGAAGGATCATTAATGAGAACCAAGTAAGTCTTCTAAACTATACATCACCACTATCAATATCATACCTGGGTTTCATACTTATAGAGTGAACTAGATATACTTCCTCCAAGTCATTCTCCAGCAGATGATGCCCCTGGCTCACACTCTCATCAGATGAGGGAGGCAGATATCAGCTTGGTAAGAGCTAAAAAATAATAATGAAAGAAAGGAATTAATACATACATTATTGTATCACCAGGAGGATGATGTACCAGATGATATGTTGGAGTGTCTGAGTGGCCCCAATACAGCTGCTGCCACTGAGGATGATGTTCCCTGTAGTGCTACATCCAGCCAGTCAAGTTTGAGCTCCAGGTTGCCAAACGCAAGTCATCAGGCAGCTGTAAGTCTGGCTTGCTACACATACCTGTACAGAAGATATTTAGTTACACAGTTACATATGACACATGTCAGAATCCTGATAAACTAAAGATATGAAATGTCTTATTTCTTTCTTATTCTCCAGGATCCTCTGCCCCAAGTACCTAATAGCCCTAGTTCCAGTGGAAATAGCCAAAGTGAGGTGAGTTACTAACAATAACAATTGTCATGCTAACTATACTCTACTGCTGTACTGATTATAAACCATGTATATCAGCTGCAAAAAGTAAGAAAAAAAAAGAGAATAAAAATAAAAGTTTAGCTAAGCTTATCATTTTATGGTCTGTAGATATCAAGTAACTGGCATCTTGACTTTAAGGTGCCAGATAAGGATAAGTTTGGGTACACTGCTGCAGTTGCCATAGAAGATGGGCACTTAACCTCTTCTGCAAAGAGAAAGATCATCTCTTTGATGAGGTCACTTATTATCCCCTATACACTGTATCCAACAGCTGAACAGTACGTGACCGTGTGTACTAAGTTGGTCGAGAAGCACCCAAAATTAAGAGATATGGTTGGAAATGGCATAGTAAGTATTTTTAATTTGTTTTAAAGGACAAACACATAATGTATTCTCCAAATTGTAAGGGGTCCTGGAAAATATCTTTAAGAAACGCCTTCAAAAACTACAGAAGGGATCACTGCCCTAGAGCTGCATGTAAGAGGCCAACTAATAGTGACATTCATCCACATCATTCCAAAAAGACAAGGCTCACTGAGGTAGTCCAGCCAACATTAATATGTACTGTAAATATTCCTGCTACAATTTGCTTTTTTTAAAAAAAATTAAAAAAAATTTTTTTTTTTAAAGGAAAATAATGTGATGGACTTAGAGGATTACGAGAGTTCCATTGAGTTAATGAAAAGCCTAGACATTAAGAGGAACCGAGCAATTGGCAGTAAACTTATGAGCGAAACTCGTTCCATGCGAAGAGAGTGGATAGCAAGGGATAATCCAAATGTCATAGAAGTACTTGGCAGATTCCCATTGCTGAAAGATACTCAAATAGTAAGTAGTAAAACCATAATAATAATAAAAAAAACAACTAATAATAATACCAATAACAACAACAACAACAACACAACAAAATAATAATAAAAAATTACCATTGTCAGTTCCAGGCAGAATATTGGAACTTTGTTGACCGGAATCGAGAAGACGCTTTAGCCGCATGGAACGCCTGGAAGAGCACCATAATTAAGGTGGCAGAATTAGAAGCCAAGAGAGCACCAATAAAACGAGTTCTTCAAAACTATAAACAAATTCCAGAGGGACTGTCACAACAAACTGGTAAAAATTTAATAGAATTTTCAATACGGGTTTGTCTTACCAATTGGTCATTCAACAGATTACAAAGATTTCATGGCTTGTGAACTTCTTTTCAAGTTGCTGTACATAAGAAAAACAAAAGGAATAATTTACAAACAAGTTCTAGTAAGTACCTGACTTATTGTATGAACAATTAAAAATTAAAGGCACATTATTTAGACTGCAGATGCCGACCTGAGCCTTGAAGCCAGTACACAATTGGAACCGTTCTTCCTTATCATGGGAAAAATTGGCATGGCAGAATGCAACTACTTGTTGGTGGCTGAAAATGACTTAGTATTGGAATCAAAGTCTTTTATTGAAGCTATCTTTGATGTCATTGGGACTTATTTCCACTACAACATTTGCTATTCTAAACAACTGACTTCAATGTTATATTTTTTTCAATCTTACATCTTTAATATTGCTGTAACCACAAAAAAAACTCCTGAGTCTCTGATTAACTTTATCAGACTGGCGAACTCTATAAATTGAAAATGTTAATTCTATTGTACTTATAAACACAATCAGAAAAGCACAACTGAAATACTGAAATGGTGTGGCCAAGCAATTCTATTTATGGTGTAGGTGGTATTGTGACCTTTTGGGTGTTCTGTTTACTGAAGTATTGGATAAATGATATTGGAATATTGACTCCTTGCAATATTAGAATGGACTTATGATGTACTAAAATTACCACTCACACTAATAACAATCTTCAAATATTGCTTTTCTTTGCTTACCTTTATGTTGTTAGACAAGAAGGGCCAGACTCGTGTGTCCACTCTGTCCCTATGATCACACCGCCAACCTCAATATGAAATTAAGGGACTACATGCAGCACATTCGAGAGTGTCACACCTACTCACCTTCATTCCAAATCACCTGTGGTATGAATGGATGCCCCAAAAGATTCTGCAAATTTTCCAGCTTCAAGTCCCACATATATGACTGGCACAGTGGGGATCCTAATGTATCCAATATCTCTCCTATCCTTCCTTGCTCCTTAGCACAACAACAAGATACAATAATGGAACCCAATGTGATGGAAGTTGACACTCCACATGAAAGTGACGCACCTGGTGAGACTGAAGTGGACATGATTGAAGTCCCTCAAATTGAATTAATTTCACCCTTAACAACAGAAGGCAATGAAAATGGTAAGCATCTCTAGTGATCATAATTGACAATAAGTAACCAGAATAAAATAAGCAAGACCACTTTTAAAGTTTGGTTAAGAAGCATCTGTACTTATAGCGGCATGTCAGGGAGGGAGAAGGGGGATAACCCCAAAACTTTCATCCGATATGTACTCAGTAATGTTTACAGCATCAGGTACAGTAGAATGTCAGTTATCTGGACACTATGGGACTAGAGGGTGTCCAGATAAATTGAATATAAAAATGTATCATAGAGCACTATGAAAGGGTGTGACAATTAACTTTTGCACGTGATGCTATTGCATTTTGAGTGTCCGGTTAACTGAAGTTTACTAATAACTGGCATTAAAAAAACTGACACTCTACTGTACTTTGCTGATAAAGCTTTTTGAGTGATATCCCTTACCAAAGCTGATAACTTCTGAGTTTATAGTGCAGCATTCATTGCAGCATGTGTGCATATTGCACAAAACAGTAAAATGTATGCAAGATATACAGAATAGTAATTACAGCATGTGTTCTGCATGTATGTAAAAGGAGATTAACATGTACATAATATGCACTTTACACATGTACATGACTTACATGTGTGCAAAATTGTAATGTGCCACAAACATGTCAAATACACATGTTCATGCATGGTGTTATGTGTCAAATGCATGTCAACTGAGGTGTTTTATATAGGGGAACAAAGTTCTTAAGAATAATGCCCCACTATCTATGTGAAATATAATATTATTCCTATACTTTAGATACCTGTGGCACTGATGCAGCTACTGAGCCGGAATCAGCTGATACAGACGAAGGTCCATCACCTGAAGACAACTTGCAGCATCTCTCTAGACTATCAGCTTTATTTCTTCTTGAGATTAAGGAAAAATATAAGTTGACCCAGGCTGCAATTCAAGGAATGATAGAAGGAATAACAAATCTGATACAGGTACCATTATTCAACAGAATGATTCCATAGCATTGAAAACTAACTTACTCTCTAGCTCCATTTTATGGCCCTATACTCCCAAGTCAAGCAATGGCTGCATAGTAATGGAGTACCACAGCACTCTGATCACAGCCTGGCTCAAATCTTCGCTGAAGACAGTCCATATTGTAATCCTTTCAGAGAAGTTTCCACCTACCACCTGCAGCAGAAGTTTTTACGAAAGAATTTCAGTTTGACGGTATGTGCCAACAAAAAGGACTGTATGTTTCTCTTAATTTTAGCCAGTACATTAACATTTTACAGGAACCACAACAAATTCCACTTGGCACACATATGAAATGGAAAGGGTGTGGACCAAAGAGAAAGCATGTACTAAAAAGGGATGAGATGATCTATGTGCCGCTGATACAGACTCTGCAGCAGATCTTACAGTCTAATGTAGTCAGAGATCAGGTAAATAAATATGTAAATATGCACTGAGAACAGGTTATGCCTGCCAACTCTACCTCCAAGCTATTGCAATAACAAGTAACTAACTTGTCATACTATGTGTATATTGCACGTATATATGTGACAATGATTTGAATGTTATTCGACACTATCACGTAAAAGAGTTCCATAATTCTGTTCCCATCATATCAAACATAATCTTGACACTGTCTCATTCAATATAATCAGGGCCTGCCAAAAATACATGCAGGTTCACTAACTGACCTGCATGCAATTGAATACAGATCACATGTCAGAAGCAGAGCGAGCCAGGCTGGTTGTATGACTACAGTGATGGAGACGCCTTCAAGAGACATCCTCTGTATACATTGGCTCCTTCTGCACTCCGCATTTTCCTATACTATGATGATTTAGAAGTTTGCAATCCTCTTGGGTCTAAAGCAAAGATCCATAAACTGAGTAAGTTACATGATCCAATTAAATGAATTGCAACAAAATATTAGGAATATCAAAAGTATTTAAACCAAATTAGAAACTTGAATTCTGCTCAGTTCTTTTTATATCATATTTCAGGCATTTTCTACTTCACGCTAGGCAATTTACCTCCAAGAACAAGATCTAAATTGTCCTCCATAAACCTCCTCAATCATCAAAGAAAAACACCTGAAAAAGTATGGAATGAACACTATTTTAAAACCTTTGGTGAATGACATTAAAAGACTGGTAAGTATTAGTTAATCAGTACCTCAGCAAAACTAAACTCAACCAATCATGTATTAGGAACTTGGACTCACTTTCAGCATCAAAGGGAAGATGAAGAAGTACCACGGAACAGTATGTGCCATATCTGCAGACAACTTGGCAAGTCTCGCCATGGGAGGTTTTAAGGAGAGTTGCTCTGCATATAGACTGTGCAGACATTGTATGGCTACAAGAGATGCATCCAAATCACTGGTATGTTAAAATGGTATTAACAAATGAATGTATTCATTTAAAAAATGGCCCACATGTAACAACTTTTTCATTTACTTTTTCTAAACAGTTCCGGGAAGATGAGTTTACTTTGAGGGACCCTAACAGCCATGACCTGCAGTGCGCAGAAGCAGAGACTTCTAGTGATGCATCAAAGGAATATGGGGTGAACAGAAACTCCATTCTCAACGAACTACGGTAATTAAAAAAAAAAGAGAGCAAAATACACATTTTATTAATAATTTTCACTCACTTGCTTTCAGCTATTTCCATGTGTGTGACGGAGGGCTGGTTCCTGATGTGATGCATGACATCTTAGAAGGTGCACTGCAGTACGAGATCAAGCTCCTCCTAAAAAGAATGGTTGAAGTAGATAAATATTTCAGCCTTGGTAAGAAAACTAAATTACTGGCTTTAGAACATGGCACAGTGCAGTAGTGTCCACATAACATGTATGTATGAATACACACGTAGACACATTCAACTCCAGAATGACCAATACTGAGTTGGGGTACATGGAGGCAAAGGACAAACCAACACCACTCGCTGCAACACTCCTCACCACTCCAGGACATACCTTAAAGCAATCAGGTAAGGCTGTAGAGTTAAAATGGTACAGATAATCCTAACAGTCTCCCACTCCTGTAGCTGCACAGATGTCGCTGATGGCGAGAATTCTCCCTATAGTGATAGGTGATTTCATCCCAGAGGCTGACCCTTACTGGGAAAATTACCTGGTCATAATGAGAATTGCTGACCTTTTGTTCGCCAACAAGCTACATGAAGATGCTGTTGGGTATATGGCTAACTTGATCCACTTACATCACACGAGATTCAAGCAGTTGTATCCAGGAGAGTCCATCATACCAAAAATGCACTTCATGGTGCACATGCCAAGATTGACACTACAGTAAGTCCATTTGTTTTGAGATAAGAACATATAAGAGTAGAAACACTCCAATTCTGCAAATGAACAAGAGAAACAATCAGTATAGAGGAATGCCGACAAATAAAAGAATACACTAACAAACAACTGAACATGCTAAAAATATCAAAAAATTCTCCTGTGCTAATAGACACTAACTGTGCAACGGAAATTTTTTTCACCACTGTATTGCTACTTACTGTATTCAAACCAATTCTGTACACATTGTTCTCAGGTACGGTCCTTTGGTGCGGCATTGGACAATGAGGTATGAGGGCAAGCATGCTTACTTCAAAAGCCTTGCCCACACTCTGGGGAACTTTACCAATCTGCCACTTTCTCTGGCCACAAGGCACCAGCAGCATCAGTGCTACCTGCAGAACAAATACAACAGAAGTGAACTTGAAACTGGACCAGGTACATAATTGTAATCATTACAATTCAGATGGTTATATTAGTCAAAATGGGTTTGATAACTTGAAGGAACATAGCTCTGTTCAGTACCACCCTGAGTTACTAAAGTTTAACCGAGGGTCTTCGGGTCCTTTTAGATCTTATTATTAATACTATATTCCACTACAATTTTCATGTCAGACATCCTGGTCATTTCAGAATATACTCGACCCTCTCACAGATACAAATATGTATTGACAGCATGCGATATATGTGGCAAGGGAAAGTTAATATAGTAATTGTGAGCCCATCAAAATTATCACTAAACTTCTAAGATTTATGGACATCTCTTAGTCTTTGCCATCCAGATAACAAAGGTTTGAGTGTATGTTTTAAAAAGAAATTATTTAGATGTAATTTAAAGTAATTCTAAACAAATTTTTTTCACATTTTCTAAATTGGGTACAGCTATGAGATAAATTACTCTAGATGGATACAATACTTATGAATACCACTGTGAAATATCCACCACCAATGCAAAAACAATTAACAATCAGTGACTACTTTTAACATCTTCATTCATTAATGTACTTGCAGTTACTCCTGTCCCACCGACAGAAGTGAGCGAAATAGCCTCTGCAACAACGACAATATTTGAGTAAGTATAAAACTCACTCTCTCCGAATAAATATTAGTGTAGTTCATACTTCTATTCCAGGACCAAATGGGTGAAGGTGGAAGGGCATATTTATAAGCCCAATGCAGCAGTGTTGTGTGGCATTGATGAGGATGTTTTTGAAGTGCTGATAATATCCTCAATCTACATCATTAAAGAAGACATTATTTTCAAAGGAACCACTTATAAACTTGAACCATATAATAAACACTACCGTGCTCACATTTTATCTACTGCTGACGAAGTCAAGTATATATCTTACAATGCACTAATTCATTACATTCCTCTTCATCCTCGCATCACAAGAGTTTTACCACAACACACTATCATAATTTTACCATTCTATATATCACATTGATTACATTTTATATTGCCTTATTGCAACATTACACAGATTTCTTTTGTTTTATCCAGCACTATTTCTAACAGTTAAACAGATATCTGCATGTGTTGTTGTACGAGTATAGAAAAAGGGTATAGAAAAAGGGTATGGCTTTATCTCTCCATAACACAACAAATCACTTACTTTATACAATCTACCCCGCGAGATGGGGCACAACTCTCTATCGCGCGTCGTATGTAAAAAACTAACAACAAAAACTTGCACGTGACCGAAATTCATAAGAAAGACTCTAGAACATACTGTTGTCACATGACCAACCCATTGGCGCACATTATCCCTTCTTGTTTCGGCGGGCCTCTCGATGGCGGCGGGGGATGGATGAGAAGAAGATTTAAGTAGAGATGTCTAGGAAAAGAAGTTTGCTGACCTGGGCCATGTGGCTATTTATTTTGGTAAGAAGTTATCGCATGTACCACACCGTGACAAGCTAATTGTACATTTTTTCCAGTGTGAAAAATCAGTTTAGCTGTACCTAAAGATGGAACAATCGTGCACATAGAGTATAGTGAATTTTAGCTTTGCATTAAATGTCCTGAATTAGCTAAGATTGAAGTGATTTGCTTAAAGTCCCAATTACATCAAGAACGGACTTTGATAGTAATTTTTTTTTTCATTTTCAGCCTCCAACAAGTAGTTGCATTCTGCCATGTCGATTAAGATGAAGGTTCCCATACTGGCGTGTGTGCATCTGCAGTCTGAATGATGTCCTGTTGTGATTTCAACCTTTCACAGTGAACATAATAATGGGGTAAGTTGATTGTAAATAACTGTAGTGTGCAGTGTCAGCATTCATATTGGCTTAACTACCTCAATGCCTAGTGTTGCTCTTATCAGCACAGTAATTACACAACACTACTATAGTGCAGTGAAGGTATTTGTGGTTCCATTACATGTCGCATACACAACAGCAAATTCCGATGTGAAACTTTGTGAACATTAACCCAGTATGAGAAAATGGGGGGGATATCTACTAGAATGCAATAACCACACAATTATTATGTGTGTACACGTGTGCACACGTGTACAACAAGCACTCAGTATTAATATTCGCAAGGCTTTATAAAGAGGGCGGTGGTCATTAAGGTGGGCCTGATTCACAGTGTGGTTCTCCATAGGGATTTAGACTAAGCACAGTAATCTTTGAACTTCTATCTGGGAGGGCTGGCCAGAAATGCCAGAAATTGTCCATCCTGTCCCATTATCCCATGGGACCTTTAATTCCGTGGGAGATCCATCTGTCCCACTACAGTAATGCCATCAACTGTCCCATGGGACTATGGTGGGATCATAGAAGGTCCCATAGGATGTCTATGCCAAAATTAAAGAAATTATGAAATTTGAAACTTACTCAGCTAGGAACCCTTCCCTGTAGTTGAATATTCGGGCTAGCCCATTGTGTTTGTAGTCACATGAGTGGTACACCCAACATTGGGGGGCTTTGCCCCCCACACCCTCCAAATGCCATCACAAACACATGAATCCGGCTAGTATGAGTTTACAGGTGGGACACACATGTATCTATAGGTGGGACAGATGGACGTCTCATGGAATCCCAAGGTCCAATGGGACGGGATGGACAATTTCTGGCATTCCTGGACATCTATGCCACCTGGTTCCTATTGGCTATTCACAACTTTTACTGTTATGGTTTGCAAGCAGGGGCACTTTTCCACAAGTGTCCACTTATGTATGCATACGAGAAGTGTAAATCTCATAGCACACATTTTCTGGACAATGATAGGAAAAAGTAGTAATAACATTACTAACACTAACTAGAACACCATAGGTGCGAACCCTCAGTGGTATTTGTGTGTAAACAACAAAATAACCGTGCACTTTACGCTAACACATAACACAAAATCAAAAAAAAAAAAGTCCATTGTTGTATCTTGGTTCTCTAGCTACACCTTAATTGTAAGCAAGTAACTGTTCATAAAGTTTGAATGTAATTCATCAATCAATAGAAAATAACACAACTCAAGAGAACTGGAAAAATGACACACAACTAATTAAATAGGTAATGATACAGGAAGTGTATGATACAGGCAGGATGTAATATAAGTGATCACAATAATTAAATACCAACTAATTAAATAGGTAATGATACAGGAAGTGTATGCTACAGGCAGGATGTAATATAAGTGATCACAATAATTAAATACCGGTATGATGATAATCAATACAAAGTTGCCACATTCCTCTTTCCTTAAAGAATGAGTCCATGCAATAACAAGAATAAATGATAAGTTACGTACTATCTGGTGTGAACCTGTCTGGAGGTCTGCGATCTCGGGTAGGATATACATGCTGAGATATTCCAGTCGTACTCGTAGTTGCAACTTCATCTCTTGTGGAATCTGATGAACTGGATGTTAAACCACTTGCTGATTCTCCAGGTGAAGTCGATATTTCAGACTCCTGTTGGTACTGACTGTGGCACTTCCACTGAGTGACTATTCGTGGTTTCTGCCTGATCCTCCATTTGAATAGGAATGACTGCTTCCCATGATTAAGACTCCTGTTCGACTTCTGACGATTCAACAACTGTTTCTCTTTGTCGTAGCTGATCCTGATGACAGCGTCTCAATCTTCCATCATGTAACTTCACTTTGTACGATACAGGACCAGTAACTTGTATTACCATTCCAGGCAACCATCGACGACCAGCACCGTAATTCTTCAGAAAGATGTTCTGTCCAACTGTAAATACACGCAATCTTGCTCTGCTATCATGCTGCTCTTTCTGCTGGCTTTGCTTCTTCTCAACTCGATCTGCAATATTGGGCTTCAGTAAATCTAATCTCGATCTCGGCCTCCTCCCCAACAAAAGTTCTGATGGAGAGATGCCCGTGGTAGTCTGCGGTGTAATTCGATAATTGAAAAGTATCTTTGCTAATCGTTCCTCGATATCTCCAACTGTCTCCTTTTTTAGTCCACGCTTGATGATCTGCACAGCACGTTCAGCAAGACCATTTGATGCAGGGTGGTATGGAGCTGATGTATAGTGTTTGATCCCATTACTCTTCAGAAAAATTTCAAACTCTTCACTTGTAAAGCATGTACCATTATCAGAGACTATAGTTTCTGGTACTCCAAATTGAGAAAACAGAAATCGAAATTTCGAAATCACAGCTTTGGATGTTGCACTAGCTGTCTTGAATGCTTCAATCCATTTCGAATGACTGTCAATTAGCACTAAAATCATCTGGTTTTCAAATGGACCCGCAAAATCCAAATGAATTCTCGACCATGGTCTGGATGGCCATTTCCACGGATTCAATGGAGCCGGTGGTGGTGAAGATGCTGTTTCTTGACATGCTGTACATAAACGAACTGACTTTTCTATGTCTGCATCAATACCCGGCCACCACACATACATTCGAGCAAGTGACTTCATTCTGGACATACCTGGGTGTCCATTGTGTAGCTCCTGTAGCACTGCATCACGTCCTTTCTTCGGAATAACCACTCTCGATCCCCATAACACACAGCCGTCTAGCGATGAAAGTTCCATTTGCTTTGAAACAAAAGCCTTCAAATTCTCACTGCAGTGGCTTGGCCAACCTTGCATAACAAACTGCAACACTTGTGAGAGTTCTGGATCTGTCCGAGTCCAAACTCGAATATCTGCCTCGGTCACTGGGGAATCTTTGAGGTGATCTGCAAGCAATACAATCTCTGGGAGAGTGTTTGTAGTCGCAGGTTCCACAGGAAGTGGGAGTCGACTCAGAGCATCTGCATTTGCATGTGCACTTGTGTTTCTGAAAACTAAAGAATACTCGTACCCAGATAAAAATAATGACGTTTAACTCTCGGAGAGGCTTGTGCAGAAACTGAAACATTTTCCTTCAATAAACCCAACAATGGCTTATGATCTGTCACTAATTCAAAATGACGGCCAAATACATAGTTATGAAACTTCTTGATTCCAACAACACATGAGAGACCTTCTTTCTCTAATTGGGAGTAATTTTTTTCTGCTTTAGTCAATGTACGTGAGACATACCCAATTGGTTTCTCCGATCCATCTGACATTCGATGAGCAAGCACTGCCCCAATGCCATACGCTGAAACATCGCACGCCAGAGTCAATGGCAACTGTGGATTGTAGTGCGTCAACAGGTTGGATGATGTCAGCATCTTCTTTGAGCGTGAAAATGCCTTCTCTTCTTCCTCCGACCATTCCCATGCCACATCTTTGCGAAGTAATCTGTAAAGAGGAAACAAAACGGATGACAATTTCGGTAAAAACTTGCCATAATATGTAAGCAATCCCAAATATGCTTTCAATTCTTGTACGGAAGTGTATGATACAGGCAGGATGTAATATAAGTGATCACAATAATTAAATACCGGTATGATGATAATCAATACAAAGTTACCACATCCATACTTCAATGTCTGCAACACCGATGAGCAATTATTGTTAACCCTTTACCATTGTGGTTCGTAACCAGAAGGTAATGGACGTAAAGCAATAAAGCCTGAGTTTGATTTGCACTACTAGTAAGCCACTGTAACTTTGGGCAAACTTTTAGCTATTGATTACTATTACTGACAGCAAAGCTGTATTCAAACTTGTTATCATGTGCCATGCCTTTTCTCTGATCTGGTCCAGGTGGCCTCAAGTTCCTCTAGAATTAAACTGTGTATGGCCATTAAGTCTGTAAACCCTTTACCATACATCCAGAGCATTTGGTAAATGAATCGGTAATTGATATCACACAGAAAAAGCAATAGCCATGAGTGGGACTAAATACAACGTATAAAACATACTTCATCGAGTAATACAGTTTGATGCCACTTCTATGCTTCAATGGCTGCCAACTTTGAGACCCGCTGTTGACAGAATGACCGACCGCAGACTATTGTAACCCTCACGAACAAGTGCACTGAGGGTTGATAACAATATGTCTAGGGATAACAACATCTTGCTTCTTAAAAGTGCTTACATAGATAATGTGATTCATTTAGCTCATTTGTAATAATATTCCACTCTGATTCATTAGTCTGTCAGCTAGTACCATATTTCAACAACCTTTACCCATTGTTGGTGTGGTGGGCAACTATCACTCTGAATTCTTGCTATACATTACAAACATGAAGGCATGCAGTAGTCTACTGCACAGTCACCCACTACAGATTAAGTGTCTATTTAACTTCTTTTTCTTTTTTTTTTTACAGTCCAATGTAGCTAAGAGCCCCTTACAGATACCTAACTGGATGGTTGGGGCAAACTATAGTAATGGCCTCATTCCCAGTAGTGTTGGCTGTTTTGTGAAAATATTTCACTATTCAGTGAATACAGAATCAGAAACTTCGAAAGGTAAAGGGTTTGCAACACACATACACACACGCGTGCACACACACACATACACACACACACATACACACACACACATACACACAAATTCATTTGAATTTACTGTGCTAAAGTAGATAAGGATTCCGTTCCCCATTCAAAATGGCTTGTTTCTCATATCTGAGCACTTGTCATATCCCACCTATTTCTCGGTACCAAGGTGTTCAGAATGAGAGGGTCTACTGTGTATGTACAAGTAAATCCTGTTGTGCTGTAAGATTAGTCTATTAGTAGTACATAGGCGATGGAAGGGAGCAGCCATGGCCGCCCCACTTTTTGAAGTAATCGAGCTGAACTTAATTATGTTGAGTACAAAAAAAACAACTGTATTATGACTTGTCATATCATGAGACACATCCTTTTTCTGATCTGCTCCCGCCAGGCCTCTCCACTTTCAAATTGCTTCTGTCACCTATGTAGTATAGCAACATAACACTGACTGAGAGGGTTAGAACCTGACTGATCTCTTCCGAATACTGCAATGTTCTTTCAATCAATACATAAAGACATCCAGTAATTTGAAATCAATTTCACAATGTAGGAGACAACTGGTGATGGAAGACATGTGGTTACTGAATTATTGAAAAAGGTGCACTCATAGACTTATGTTCACACAATCTAAAATTGACATGGTTGTTTTTCTGTGTCCCGTGGGCTAATATTACTTCCATTTGTTTAGATGAATTTGTATTGGTCTAGCATTGTACAGCCACTCTATGATATGAGTTAGCAGGGTTTCATACAGAGGGGGGCCGAATGCATAATATGATTTACAGTATATTAACACTGATCAGTGTGAAGGGAATGCTGTTGGGATAATTGAAAGTACTGTAATTGGAGTGAAGTGAATGGGTTTTGTAGTAAAATGTGTTTGCTTTTTTGTGTGTCACTTATTTTTTCTTTTTAATGCAGGCTTTCCATATTCTGGCAGTGCCATTGATTGACCTGATGCTATTTGGTGGGCCAATGAAAACAAACCCACGGTTCTGTGGCTTGAAGAACAACGATTTTGTGTTTTGTGTGTCATATGTTGTGTGTCATATGTTGTATATTTTCGATTAAAGATTGGATATATCTCACTGACATAATATTATAAGGTAGAAATTTCACTAATAATGATTCTTTACCAAACCCTTCGTGCTGTTGTAGTGAAAAGATCCTTTACCAAATTATAAATGTATAGCCAAACTACCAAGGTATAAGGTGTTCAATATTACATACCCTTCAATGCCCACCTCCATATGTAAATTAATGTCAGGTAACTGGCACCACTGTGGCTATTTAGAGATTTCAAAATATGTAATGCTTTACCAAGCTAGTCTGGCGTAGCTGACCCTGTACCTTTTAATTCCTACCCCACCAATAAAAGGTAGGTAAAGGATCGGCTACGCCTGACTATTACCAAGCGGCTAGTGCGCTGTTGTAGTGAAAAGACCCTTTACCGAATTATATAGATACTTTTTCGTAGCCAGACCCCTTACCTTGCACTAACGGTTTGGAAGATCTGGCCATTCGAGACTAGGTAAAAGATCGACGACGCTGGAAAAATCCAACAAAAAAAACAAGGGGAGGAGTTCATGACTTCGGGTACGAACTCGAGAGACAATATTTATTTGGGATAGCCTGCAATGTAGTGTACTGTACATACATAATGATTTCCAGTTCTCCCTGACTGTTAATGTTTCTTAGGAGAGGAGAACAAATGTTAGGTAATTTTGTATAGCTTGTCATGTGAATTCCAGTCTGGGAAGTGTTTCATACAATCTTGCTCTCTCCAATCCTGCAACAAAACAAGTCAATAATAATTAACTGCAACTTATAGATCATGATTATAATATCAACTGTAAAATACCCCTCTGGTTATTATAAATATATATAATGCATGGTTCAGATCAATATGAGATGTTAAGGTATATTCCAATAAAGGTGTTAGCTAAACACCCCATGTTTAAGCACACCCTTTTGAGTGTGATCCTAGAGTGTGAGTGTTACAATACACCCCTATGGTGTAGCACTACACCCTTCTAATCAGAGGTGTCATGGTACACCCAGGTAAAGGTGTAACTGAACACCCCGTTTTTTACAGTGTAGTAAAGAAGTCAAGCACTTGCTGATTTCAACTGATTAAATGATGACTAACAACATATGATAATAACTGCCAGCATTCAATATACCACTTGGATAATAGAGAAATGAGCTGGAGTCCAGACCTGCATGGAGGAATCTATGCATTGTTGCAGTATGTGTGGCACACCTGTACAGAACTAGCCTCAAGCATAGCTCATAAACTTAATTCTCTAGCTGTACTTGATCTACTCAATTAGTGACTACATAATTGTAAAAAAAAATGTCCCTGTGCTAAATTGTTCAACTTAGCTACAATATTAGTTCCTTTATTACTTGTAATTTATATATACCCCTGTTAAGTAACTAGACCCATAACTGTAACCTTGTAAAATGAGAGTTAAGAGCCTATTCATGATGAGGAGACAGTCCAAGACATATAAATGTAGATGTTGATCAAGTAGGCCAAACTTCCCACCCCCAAAAATAATAAGAACAAACAATATAACTAACCACTACAAATTGAGGAATTTAGCAACTGTCACAATGAAGCACCAAGGGTGCACCCCTCAACTTACTAACAGTACTATGTTTACAAGTTGTTATAAACCTGCCTCACTGTGCCTCTGTGTCCACCCCCCCCCCCCCCCCCCCCCCCCACCCACCCAAATAGTAGCTACTTTGCTATGGCAAAAAACAAAAAAAAAATTATATTTTTTGTTCATAACTCAAAGTGAATTATGCAAAAAGTGGAAGGTGATATTCTGCAAGTCACTTTACCGCTTTGGGGGGACAATTTGCACAGGAACATTTTTGTGTTTGGGCTATCATTGTACAACATTGCAACTTATTGCCTGGTGTGAGACGGAAGCGGTCTGTTGCGCAATGGCGCCCTTAATTAGATTGTGGCGGTGGGCGCGGTGTACTTATAAAACGGAAGCGGTCCGCGCCCTTAATTCCTCAACTCCTAAACTGTAGCTACGAGAGAACTAAAAGGTAAGAGAATGTGAAATTATCTTAGCCAGCCCTTTGTAAGGTCGGGGGTGGATGGAGTGGGACTGTGAAGGGAGTTTGTGAGACCTGCCAGCACTGTCTTAACTTGCCTAATACTAGTGGTATGCTTCAGCACAAATGGAGAGCAATCCTTGTGCACAAGTGGTTCAAATAACGGGTGGTTAATTTGATCTGATAAAAGTTGATTTTGTAAGCAAACATATCAAAATGACTACATTTATTTAGTTTGTCTGAAGTTAATGTCTTAGCTCCTATTCACCTAGTTTGCCTGGAGTTAATGTCTTAGCTCCTATTCAACTAGTTTGCCTGGAGTTAATGTCTTAGCTACTATTCACCTAGTTTGCCTAGAGTTAATGTCTTAGCTCCTATTCACCTGGTTATCTCCTCACATCTCTCTGTACTATTGTGCACAGCTATTAATAACATTTACTAGGCTTTTGTAAGTCCACAAGAAGCTGGAATGGCTAATCTATTTGGATATCGGATGGGCAAATTTTAAGTGTTTATATAATGTATTTAAGACAAAGAATAAATTCATTATGTGATTATCCTATAATTTGAACTCCATCAGTCATGCTAAATAAACTGTGTAATCACTAGCAAGTACCATGTCACTAAGATGCCCTGGATATATTTGCAAACTTGGAAAGCAGTAGGATAAACTGTTGTGTTGTTCTCTACCACTTGGTTTAGTTATATCAGTGTGCTGACCCATGTATTCATGAATACATCGTCATTGTGAAGATGCTTTACCAACACATCTCAGCTTTATTCATGATAATGTACACGCAATTGTCGTTGTCATTGCTATTACCAAATCAGCTCATTTACCAACTCAGCTCAGTTACACATTATTTTTTCTTTGCGAGAGTTGAGCATTAATTGTTTGATTAGTATAATAAAAGGCGAGATGAGAAGTTATGGATTTCAGCATGACATTTTGTGAATTTATCTCCACCATATTGTTTTGGTAATTGTTCTACTGTGAGTTTGCTTCTTAATACTTATACAATTTCGTACATTTACTTCTCGATGCTACTCTGTGTCTATTTCTGCAGTCAATTATATATTTAGCCTTTAGTCATTGGAATTGGTGCCGCATGCATATAATTAAATATTTATGAAGGCAAGGTTCAGTGATGGGATTTGGAGTAATCTGTTTTATAATAATATGATAGTACAGTGGAACATGTCGACTATCCGAATATCAGTCATCTGAAACATCAATTAACCATGAAAAATATGTCGTGCCCATTTAATGGCAGTTATTTCAGTCACTTGTTTTTTTGTTGCAAAAGCGGCTCGTTCTGATTATCATGTGGAGGCAAATTGATTAGCTAAAAGGATTGCTAAAAAGAAAAGTGCATAGTACTTTTGGGTCCATAATTATCAGTAGCTGCAAGATTTTTTTCCTCTTCATTATTTTGCTTTTAATTTGATGATAATTGTGAACAATTGTATTTTACAAATGTCCCAATACTCAATTAGTTGGATAGACATTCCACTGTATACTCTCTCACTGCATTATTTTCCAGGGAGATGTTCATGCTTATTTTATATTCTTATGTGATAGTATAGATATAATACTTCTAATAAGAATGAGTAGTCTCCCTGGTGATAGTTTATCTGTCAAGTTGGATCTATTTTGGACAACGTAAGTATTGTGTATTGTACTATTATTATCATTTTATACCTCAAATGTTGCTGTCTTCCTTCTATAGACTTTATATTGGTTGCATTTGTATAGCTTTTTTGAAATACATATTGCAATAACTTTTGGAGAGATATCCTTACTAAACTAAACTACTTTATATTATTATTATTTGGACTCTACTTGATTCCACTTTAAAACATTGCCACTATATTGAGTGTCCCCGCATTGTTTTTATGTGAGTATAAATAACAACTCATGTTTTTCTAATAGATAATGCATATGAAAATGTTACATATTTCGAATACTATTGATTTAGTTTTAGTAACAGAATTATCTTGTCAATTATCATATTAATAAAGTATAGCCTCTCTGGTGTCATTCAGTCTCTCATTGCTCAACTATCTTCAAGCTATTAGCTACCACTTTAAATCGTGTGTTTAAATTTCGGCTCCAACATTATTATCTGCTATTTGTCATTATAGATGTAATACTGGTACTCAACTCTTCAGCATGGTGGTTTCCATTTGGTTGGCTATGTTTCTTTTTACTCTGAAGAAAATCTTTCAAGAAAAGAATTCTTGTATTTACCAGGGATTTTCAAGCAAGCTACAAAACGATATGTTTACTACTTCTTACTATTGGAAGTTCCTTGGGTAAGTATTGCTATCATTTTTAGAGCTCATAATAAAAGTAATTTCTTTTTTACATTTTGTAATATGGCCAGCATGCTACATTTGTAAGTAGCACGAAAGATAAATGAGGTAGTTGTTACATGTCCCTTTTTTATTAAGTGCTGTTTTTTGTTATGCACCGGTTTTCTTCCCAGGATTCAGCACTTTCTATTAAGTGCTCCCTAAGTCTAGACAAATTTGACCTCCATTACAAAATTACAGTTGTGACATGCCCAACACTCGTGACAGTAGTGGCAGAGTTAGCAGAGATAGAGAGTTGAATGTCAATATTAGGGAATTCTAACTACAATTCAACTGTGCCTTAACAAAGTGTGAGGTCTCACTTATCCCCAGTTATAGCTAGTCCGTGATTCCCACACAACTGGTGTAACAAATTGATGCCACCTAGTTTTCCATTTTATCAATGTAAGAAATACTTGTAACAAACACTGATCAATAAAAAAAACTGAACAGAAACTGCGTAGAAGCTGAGGCATACTGATTCATCAGGAAGAAGAGAGCTACCAATAGTTATTCTCTGAATACATGGAAAGGTAAAGGGGCTAAAAAAGATGGTTTTAGATAGGATAATGATGTTTTAATTACAGTTGTTGAGGATGGACTAAAAGAGTTGATTGTGTTACCATATGTGACCGTCTATGGGAAAATCGGGCACAACGCGGCATGCGTAGACGTCACAAAAAGATCGATTTAGTTCTTAAAATTGTATTAAATAAGCCTAACGAAGGGAACGGTAAAATGATATATAGCGGGAATGGCTAAAGCTACGGCGATAAAACTTGGAGAGCTTAATATCTGCTTGCCGAGGAGTGTGTAAGTGCAAAAAAAAAAATTTCGTCGGGACCGCGTTGTGCCCGATTTTCCTGTAGACGGTCACATTTATAGATTGCGGAGTAAGATTTTATTTAGCTCATAAACATACTTGTCATTCTAGCAATAAGAAAGTAGCATGGTTAGAGGGAACCGAGTCAGTCCAGGTTGTAGTGGATACTTATAAAAATCAACTAACTCTCTCACATTCATTAATGGACTTCACCTCATAGTCTATTGAGTTCAGTCAGTCACTTCGTGATTGCATTCCCTCGTGTCATTGTTGCAGTCTAAACTTAAGTCAAAACTCATATAGTTATATAGTCAGTACTTGCTGACAGGTAACTAGCTAGACCTGCCCGATACAGGGTTAACTGATGGCCACAGGATAGAAAAGTCATTTAGGAAAAACTGAACACTTGGAGTAGGCTATCACCAGAGTTGCTGGGGCTGCCCTACCATCTGGAGGGTTAACTCTTGTGGTGTATAAAGACTTCCAAGTCAGAAATTGTTGGCAGAGTTGTTTTAAGTTGCGAAGGGAGTCAACTAGCTACACCTACTAGACTTAGCAAGATTACTTTATTCTAATTAATAATCACTGAAAGAACTGAACTACACATACAGAGCATGACCATATATGGCAATCACAAAAGGTAAGATAGAACTGTGATAGTCTGTTTGAGTGAATGTACACAAGAAAGTTGAAGTGTTTATTCAACAGGAAATACAACTGAAATGATATGATGGAAAAACGGTGTGGTGTATATAAACTAGAAGTAGGGATGAGGGAATGATAATACAAAATAAGATGATGATATTTGAATAAAGAGGCACATGTGTATATAAATGAACAAGAAAGTTGAGTGCAATTAAATATAAGATAAGAGTGGGTAAATGTAGCAAAATAAACATGGAAAAAACACACTAAGATAACAACTTAAATGTAAAAAAAAAATTGAAGAAAGTTAGTCCTATTAGAGATATGAGTTATTCTGAACAGAACTTTCACATGCTATAGTTCAGTTCTTGTAATAGTGTAGTGACCAATTCACTACAGCTAGTTAGTTTATCCATGTTGTGATCTACCACATGAACCGACAGTTGCATGTGTAAAGGGTTGAGCAAGCACTTGAACCTCACCTTTAATGAGCTATCATATAACTTGACCTGATTTTGTAGCCCTCTGACAAAGTAAGCAGCCACGACATAATGCTTTGATTTCTCTGAACTACCCAGCCCAGAGGCAAATCTAGGATTTTTTATTGAGGGGTTCTTTTCAAGAAGGGGTGACATAGCGAGAGCTACTTATTGAAAATGTTATATATACTGTATTTCATACAAGATTATATTGTAATATTCATTCACACAATAATTAGCATTATATAGTCTAGCTGTCTAGAACTGACATAATGAACCGCTAAAAATCAGGAATGAAAAATTAAATCTAAGGACAAAACAAGTTCAAAAAAATATTTTGTGAAAATGAGTGAATAGGTAAGTTAATTATGAAAAAAAATAAAAACTGATTTCCTTAGAGAAAAATAAAACTACAAAGAAATTCTATCTAATATTGAAATTTGTTATTGGCGAGCGAGCGTAGCGAGCGAGACACTTACAGGGGTAAAAATGAAAAAATCGGGGATGTTTATTTATTTGTATATATGTTTGGACGTAAGTATGTCATTTTGTACTTTGACCCTCGCGTTTTGTGTTAGTTAAGTGGTCGACCCCGTCCCAAATTGCACTAAACAGAATCCTCTGGTTTATCGATCAGTACCCATATCACCCTAGAAATTGAATTGTTTACTGTTTTTCCAATTCCAATTCTGCTAATCAAGATGGATACCGACTTTCACTTCAGTTTAGGAGGCATATCTGGACACAGAAAAAAAGAGGATGGGAGTTTGATTAGGTGGAGATTAAACTATGGTTAATTGCACTTGGGTCTAATTTATACAAACACAATTTAGCTAATGATTATGTATTTAGATAATCAAAGACTTCACTTACATTTACAATAAACCTGAATACTCTGTAAGGATGTGTGTAGACTACCATATTTAAACTGGGTTACTCTCCTAGGCCCATACTGCATTAATTGAGGAGTTGTTGAGTGCAGTCAGTCAAGCTTTGTATATGTTCGAGTTAGACCTTTCAAAAGGTTTCTACCAGATCCCTCTGTTTAGTGCCGCTAGGGTCTGTGCAGTGCCGCTAGGGAGAAATCTACTATATCACTCAAGTTGGGAAGTTTGAGTCTATTCCTATAGTGTTTGCTTTCTTTTTTAAGTCTCTTGTCATCTTGTCTTGTTCATGTCTATCCTGGTCAGAACACATTTGATGCTACGCCATTGACACTAAGACCTTTTGAAGACCCTCTATCACTGCACTAAAGTCTGATGCTGACTCAGGTTCAACCATTGATATTGCTGACCTTCAAGTCCTAGAACGAGTGGAGCCACAGTCAGTCCATCACCTCCTACTGCAATGACTGGCACGTGGAACCACAGTCAGTCCATCACCTCCTACTGCAATGACTGGCACGTGGAACCACAGTCAGTCTATCACCTCCTACTGCAATGATTGGGACGTGGAACCACAGTCAGTCCATCACCTCCTACTGCAATGAGTGGCACGTGGAACCACAGTCAGTCCATCACCTCCTACTGCAATGAGTGGCACGTGTAACCACAGTCAGTCCATCACCTCCTACTGCAATGAGTGGCACGTGGAACCACAGTCAGTCCATCACCTCCTACTGCAATGAGTGGCACGTGGAACCACAGTCAGTCCATCACCTCCTACTGCAATGAGTGGCACGTGGAACCACAGTCAGTCCATCACCTCCTACTGCAATGAGTGGCACTTGGAACCACAGTCAGTCCTTCTCCTCCTACTGCAATGAGTGGCACGTGGAACCACAGTCTGTCCATCAACTTCTTTGCTTCTACCATTAACCAGAGTATCTACCGTAGTAAATCTGTCGCATTCCACCTCAGCCCCGGCAGATGTCCTACTCAAAGAGTGTGCCAGCACCCTTAATGAGCCATAGTTGGAGTGCACCCTGATATTTTCCCAAACACAGAAGAGAGTGGAGACATTTACAAATAAAGAAAAATACAAGTAAAAAATACAATCATACACAAGCAACTTATAAATGACTGTAAGTTCTCCTACTGATTCACTGTCTGATATGAATGTGGAGTCACTTCCATGGTGAAAAACTTAGTTAAATTAATTTTAGACTATTGTCTGCTATATAATATTGGTTTGCAATATTACATCTGCTTTGACCCTTACCTTCATTATTTATGACAACCTATTGGGTAACATGAAAAGTGTGAATATTTGTTTTTTTTATTTCTTTTATATAAAACATCTAGCACGAGATGAATTTTTGATGCAAGTTAGGACAAAACTTGCTATTCACTGTTACGCAAAAATAGTGTATTAGTTCACACACAGGAAAGTAAAAATTCAAGCTTAATGTTACTAATTGTACTGATCTCAATTGTTGATCGTCTCAAATCTGCTGCAAAGTTCAAACAGAATACACGACTTATTGATCAGTTGAAGTGACCCCTATTTGCTGTGTTAAAATGTTAAAAATCAATCAAGTGGTGTTTTGGCACCTAAAGTTGTGGCACAAATTGATATTTTTAAATATGTATGTAATAATTCACAATTTAAATGTGTTACTCCCTAACTTATGAGACACCATTTACTGGGCACACTTTCTTACACTTACATGACTAACAGTATCTCATTTGGTCATTTTTTTTTCATCAGTAGCATGATTAGTCAAAAAAATGAATATTATAAATATTTGTAACTTTCTATTTTAAGATTTCTTCGGTCTAAATTATTCTTCTGGATTTCATTTTATTTTGACCTCCTCATCTATGCACTCGGCTTAAACAAGATATTCATATCACGTAAATGTAGCAAGTGTTGCAAAGTATCCTCCTACCAGAAGCAAATGAATAGTTTAATACGAAGAAAAACTAACTGGGAAATGAGACGAAGTATTGTTCTAGCTCCAGAAATGAGTCCCACACAGGATTGTGGTGCTCTTCTATTAGGAGTAGTATTAGTGTGGATTCTTTGTAAAAGAAAAGGGAAGAAGCATTATTTACAATTTCAGTGGAGAGGTCATCACAACAGCAAGTTGACATTAGCAAGGTATGTGCTAGTTTGCGCACTAGAACTGTTTTACAAACATTATGTGTGTTTTTATTTAAATTAGTGCTAGAGTCTCAATGGAAATCAGAAAGTTAATAGTTAAAATTGAGTCTAAATTTAGCACGTTAATTCTAATTTATGCTTTTCTAAGCAAGATATTTGCCAATATTGTGAGGAACATCCAAAAAACGATACTTCCTAAACTACTTCTGCTGGCTGGGGATGTGGAATTGAATCCAGGACCATATGATGCAGGTATTGTTTTCAGTCTTTAGTGATAAAAAAGTTATGTATTTTACAGTATGTAATTTATAGCAGAAGTTGTTACACACAGTGAATAATAAGCCCTTTCCTATCTAGCTTAGTAAGTTTGTAAAAATTACGCAAATTATGCAACGAACATACCTTATGAGGATGAATAAGCAGATGGACATCATTTTTGAAGATTATAGTTGGAGTTGTTGTTTAGGTATAACCACAAGTATATTATACATTATCAAAAAGGTCTCACATTGACTCAAAGACAATTAAGAGGTTCTCGATAAATACAATACACTTCGTTTGAAGCTTGAAATGGCGACAAGGAGATTTTAAAAGGGGATGAAGTAGATACTAATATTGCTATAAACCTTTATGAAAATATTGAATTACTAATAATGTGCACACTGGTAGAAGCTGATTGAAAGCAGAAGGAGAGGGAGGGGTGGCAAATTAATTGTGCAGAGTATATCTCATGCTATGTTTACTATGCATTCTGATAACAACATTTTAGCTCAATTTAATTATCAACTGTATCCCAGAAAACATAACTTAATATTCTCTTTCTTTTACAGAGAACTTAAAATTCCCTTTCTTTTACAGAGAATATTTAACTACATGTAACTTCAGGGCTAAAAGAAGCAAATTTGAAATGATAGAGCTATTAAAAATAAACAATTGAAATTTCATATCATGGATATAACAGGCGCCCACTCTCTCACCACACATAATATCTCAACTCTATCGTGCTTAGAAAGCACTGTAGTTGCTCGAATTGACATTGCAGAAAACTGGTTTTGGAGATGATAAGGCTCTAAGACTATCTTTTAATTTTTGTGATGTTTGGGGAGTAGGTATGCCCTGAGCACATCAATAATTTTATTGTAACCATTTAGTTACCTAAAATATTGAGTATTGTCTTCATTATATAAACAGCACTACATTAGCCATGCTGGCCGTACCGACTCCTACAGCCTTTATACTAATATACTAACCCAAAAACTTTTTTTACATACATATATAAATGTGTGTACATACTTATAAATTTCTTGCGTTTACTTGATAGTCTTATATTGAACCTTCCAGGTCACATGATATTGTATTCTAATGCATGTTCTTTACTAATGTTGTATACACACTGTAGTTGTACTGGCAAGTTTGGTAAAGGATCTAGCTTCAGTGAAGTCCAAGTATATGGAGTTTGGTGTCCAACTTGGAATTCCTATGGGCACCATTGAAGGTTTTAAAGTGGACTACAACAACGACTCTGGGAAAATATTTCATCAGATAATTCACTACTTGTTGACTAACACTCCTGAGAGTTTGTGGTTTCAGAAAGTGTGTTCAGCACTAGAAGGAGTTGACAATAAAGTTTTAGCAAATACTATCAAATCAACCTACATGAAGACTTCATTAACAGGTAAGAGTTATATATTCAGTCAACCATTTCAAAGGAAATTCAACTTTAACTATGAGTATTGACATACATTTACGTATGTTACACTTACACTGATGCTATTTAAATGTGTGTGAGAGTTACATAAGGATAGTAGTATGGCAATAGTATGAGATAGGACGGGTGAGTTCTAGAGATCACTGATCAATCTTAACACACCAAATACTTCATCTAATAGGAAGAAATTATAATATGTGACAGAAGCTTTACTTATACAGATTATCTCTGAAAAATATAGAAACAACTTCCAGAATTCTCATTTTTTATATTTTGTGTTCTAATTGAACTCCTGCTACCCACCTTGCAATCATGTTTAACATCGAGAAACTTAATGTTATTAATCCTCAGCATGCATGTGCAGGAAAGCTATAAAGGGTTGTAGTAGTCCTCCTGTCCGTCTGTCTTTCTGTTTGTCTATCACTCTGATTTTGAAGATTACTGACAATTAACTGCTGGTTTAGATTTCAACTTACTCAGAACAGCAAAAGACCATTTTTTGTGTACTCATTGAATTTCAGGCTGATATGAGAAAAAACCATGAAGCTATTGCCTCCAAGTAGGTACTAGCTTGTCCCTTCCAACAATTAATTATAATCATGTGAGCTAGTAATTTTTTATTTAAGAACTAGTGTAATAACTAGTAAATGTTGTACCTTTTGTGCTTCATTACTTTGTAAATTGTGAACAGGTCTGGGAAAAAAAGGACCTTACGATGTGAAAATTGAAATTGAGAGATAGGCGCCAGAATTAAATCATCAAAAAAATACTATCTCCAATTTTTTTTTTTTTTTTTTTTTTGCAGAATTAGTTTCAGTACCCTTACTCTACGTCTATATCAAATTTCAAATGTCAAAACAACTAAAAACCCCATCCGTGCCGCCATGAAAGACAAGCATTTTTTTATTGTCTCTCATTCTCGAAATACGATGAATGGGGAATAGGCGGGGTTTCAAACTAGCAGCTTAAAAAAACGGCATAGTTTTAAGGCTATTGCATGCACTCTACAGCTTACCTCTGGCTGAAAGTTTACCACTATATCCAGTAGAGTAACCAAGGATTCCGACAAGTCAGGATGTGAGAGCTACTAACACTAAAAAGAACTTCACGCAAAATTTAATTAGGCCGTTAAAAGTGGCTGCAAGAAATAATTGTGCATGCAGAGTATGCCGTTAAGTTTACAGAAACATCAATTATACCGGAAGTGGCATATCAATTTATGTTTTCTCGATTTCCGGAAAGCAGCCCAGTTCAACTGCCAGTTTCTCTGTGCATCAAAGATTTTACCTTCCAGTATTTTAGCACTAAGTGGAGGTGAATTGTAGCTTACTATTAGCATAAAATATCTTTCTTTTTTTTTTGGTTTGAGGTCTGTTATCCTAGTCCCACTCACAATTATTTAGTAAATATTTCTTTACCTTTGTAATGACAGAAGAAAAGTTCAGCATGTGATTAAAATGAGCTTGAGATTAGACTTTGAAATGTTATAGAAAGTATAACTTTTATTGGCGAGCGAGGGACACGAGCAAGACACTCTCAGGGTAACACAATTGAAAATCTGGGATATTTGTTTGTTTGTTATATACGTGTGGACGTACGTATGCCATTTTGTACTTTGACCCTCATGTTTTTTGTGTTTACTTCATGGTCTACCCTTTCCCAAGCCTCGACTAAACAGAATCTTTCGGTTAAGCAATCCAGTGTCATTCAATAAAATTTAATTGTTTACCCCTTTTTACAACGTTGCTTATCAATGCCACAAGACACACTTAGGCCTTAAAACACACTATTAGACTCAACACTGTGCAGTAATTATTTTAGAGCTTCTTGTTTTTTCATGCTGCAAAATGTTATGGCAAAGGTTAGTATGGTATTGGGACTGTTGACCTGACGTATTTTCAAAACTCAGCCGTCAATAGTGGCTTTGAAAGTGCTTGTTGTCAAAAACTACTGGTGACTCAGATAGTCAGAATGTGATATTAGAGACTACAGAAAATGCCTGTACTCGGGAAGTTGAGGTAAGAAAGTATTTCTGTACTTGTTAGATAAAGTATGGTCACATCGGCTATGTACTCATACATTTTTAAATGGACTGATAGATTCTTTTTAAGTGTTTTTTTGCTTGCTCACCATTTGTGCTCAAGCATATCACTAGTATATAATATATTATTGAGATGTCATGTATTTTTAGAGCCAGATACTACAAGAATTTCACACAACATAATGTCATTCGAAACTACATCAAGTTCTAAAGAAAGAGATGACAATTTTGTACCAAGCTCAACGTCTCCTTCAAAGGATGAAGAAATTCTACACAGCGAGGGTTAGTAGTAGTAGTTGAAGTTATGATAATTAGAAGATACATCCAGGGAGCCATGATAGCTAAATGACAACATAATTTTGTATGCTTAATATAGACATAAAATTATAGGAAATCTATGAATTTAGAATAAATTCTGAGTAAAGGACTTGATGATGATATTGATCACTAAGGTCGACAGGCATGCAATATATTTTAATGGAATGGGCTCAAATAAGTTATGATAGTGTGTCCAAGTTAGGTTGACAACAGATAAAAACTTTGACAATTCTAACAGAGATAGTTGCACATCTGAAGTTTACCCAGTTGAAAATCTCATGCTGGAGCAAGTTAAAATGTCAGCTCAATATGCTCCAAAATCGAAGAGTTATGCAAGTCCAGACTCAATACAAAGTTTATAAAAATAGAAAAAAACAATTTCCACTTTACATGTGCCCGAATTTAGTCATGCAGTTTGGCTCAATTGATCACATGAAAAAGTTTTCCTTAAGCTTGTTAAAGAGAGCTTGTCTCTTCTCAAGTGGCTGCTTTTGCTTTTTTAGCCTTTTGATTCGTTCCAGTCTGAGCCGAGTGCACATGTACACAAAAACATGCTAGACGGAGTCATCTGTTGTAGCTCAAGGGCTCAATACAGTGTGATGTGTAGGTAGATTTAATTGTCCGTTTGTGATGCCAACTTTTTGGCCTTTATTTAGCATGACTTGGATGTAAGAAGACACCTCTCTTTTATGGACCATGATTGGGAACCTTCAAAACAATATGCTTGTCGGTCAGTGATAATAATGATGATGACAGTTATGTGTGTATTCATGAATAATTCATGAACTAAATGGTAAGTAAAGAATCCTCATTTACTGAATGGAAAGCATAATCACATTCAATAGAAGGTGAGAAAATGAGGGCTATTGTACCAAACAGCAGGTGGAGTCAACGAGGAAAAAAAAGCAGTTTCAAAATATAATGCAAACTTTCAAAAGGGATAGTGAAAGTTTTAAAACACGGAAATTTCAAAAGGGAAGGCAAAACTTTTACAGAGCATACATTATAAGTCCCCACAAAGCCAGTTCACAATCGTGATAGAAGGACAGAGAGCCTGAGAAGCAGGAGAGATAGACAGAGGAGGAGAAGGGACTCCATGGCTCAAGAAGAAGGATCTGAAAAAGAAAAGGAGTGGTATAAGAATGCGAGAAAGTTCAGCAAGAAAAAGAAGGAGAGGGAAACTGATGTGACTAAATCAAGCTTTAGAAGATAATTATAATGGATAAAAATATCTTATGCTGCTACAGAACGTTATTACATCGAGTGCTACTGTTTGGTAGGATTCTTGCTATAGTATGTCCAAGTTGAGTTGGCAATAAAAATTTGAATAACTAATAACCACACCCAAGTAACCGCCCTCTTATAATGTTTACATTAATTTACTCGCATGTCAATTGTTATTAGTTCACATAAGTAAATTGCTTCCTGTATTACCATACGCCTGTGGTTGTGCTAGCTCAACTTGGACATACTATAGCTATTACTATGGCTGTCATAGACCAGTGCACCACCTGAAGCCAGCTGTTCTTACGGTCCCATCAATGCAACATGATAAGATGGCTATGACTGTAATGTCAATTCAGACTCTGAAGCTGCATCTGAATCATCCAAAGGATTTTAGTTAGAATTAGACATTAATTATTACATCACATTAATGCAACATTTGATCGCAGCAGTAACTTCAGAATTAAAATTTTGCCTCCAAATTAATTTAACAAGAACTAGTTACTTTATTTTCTGCACACATCAGCTAGTAGCCCATTTTAGGCATTTGGCTCTACGGAACTTTCCCCAGACTTAAAAAGTGGTGTAGGAGCACATTTTGTTTAAAATATCCTTTCATTACATTGTTTAATTTGAAATTGGTCATGTGTAACCTTTGTTTTACAATCTCATGCTACAATGTTAGTACATTGATAAATACAATGAACAGAAAAGTGTTTGATGAAATGTTGATGATGAATTAAATCATGAAAAACTTGTACAAAAGTTAGCATTTACTTTTATAGGTAAGCAAGTAGAAATAAAAATTGCATGTGGCAAAATGACTATGTCTATATATAATCTGGCTCATGCAATGGCCTGCTCCATTATGCAACTTGTGAAAATGAGTGTGTTCTTAGTTCTTGAATGTTCTTAACCACACCCCTAGCAGTTTGCATTAGGGTATAGTTTTTCCTGGCATAGATTAAACAATAAAAATGATAGATGTAAGTTCTGTGTTCATAACAGAAGCAGCTAGCAGCAAAGACACTCACCAGTATATATTTTCAATGCAAAATTCCAATTTCAACACCCAGTTAACTTTTCAGTATAAAGCAAGACTACTGCAAGTAGCAAAGAAATTAGTAGCACACATGATTGCAACATTACAACAGGGTGCATTACACACAAGAGCTAGTATCTACGCAGAACATTGCGATTTCTCAAAAAAAAATTATCCCAACTGTCAATAAGTAGCAGAAAAAAGGTTTTAAATCGTCCATCCGAGTAAGTCTATGTCTATAAATCAACGGTTAATTGTCAGTGTTCTCCAAAATCAGAGCATGACACACAGAGAGACAGACAGACGGGCAGAAAAACAGACAGGACGATTATTATAACTTTCTTGCGCATGCATGTTGAGGGTTAATGAAGCAGTGTAATATTACTGTTCCATTAATCTTCTGTCTCTGATTATATCAAACTATTGTAATAGAATTTTTTCTCTTTTTAAAGCCAACATTGTTAATTAAAACTTAACCTGATGTTTCGACTTCTTGCCGAAGTCCTCTTTAGGGGTAAAGTGAGGTCGAACTCTCCATGATGATATAATACACAATGTAAACAGCAAGATTTCTAGAGGGTACGCTTTTTATATCCTGGTGGGTGATTTTATTGCAGCATAGACAGCCAGCATCCTGGAAGCTCTAAACCTATGTCTCTGTTAAACTTGTTGTTGTCTGGTGTCATCTGTATGTGTAGAGCTTCCTTGATCTTTAACTCACGATTCTTACTGGTTCTGTCTACAACTCTTACAGCTGCAACCTCAATGTACACATCAGTGTCTCCTGCATCAATTACTACAGAATCGCTGTAACCAGCTCATCTAAGAGTTATAGCATAGTAGTATCAACTTCACCTTCACTCAAGTAGTCCTTAGTGTTCCCAGGTGACGGACTCCTGCAGCCCACTTACTGCGTAGACCAGATTCTGATTGACTTAGGCAGTTCTGAGATCTAGCCTTGAGACTTTCTTGTGTCAAGAATTGCAGTGAATTGTCATGAATTTGCAAATCTTGAGAAACATGTTAGCTGCTTAATGTATACATTGGGTGTGGCACCTTGGCCAGAATATGTAAGCTCAATCTTATCGGTCAAGTGGAAACCAAACAAACTTCTTGTAGCAACGTACTGATTGTGTACAACCTACTTGTCTCTACACATACATGCTGGAACACATTCTTTGTACAGCATTTGCTACTGCTTGTACAAAGAATGTGATTCAGTTTCAAGGTCAGGATAATGACGGCTGGTTTGTATATTTGCTTCTACTGCCAAGGCTAGTTTTCTTTAGCATGTCTAAATTTGATATATCTACAAGCTGATAACTCACATGAAGATATTTGCCATGTGGTCTGAGCTTGGCAGAGGTGTTCTCTTACAGTCATTCCTTATCCAGTTTTAGCCATATCACCTTTAATTAACATCCTTGTTTCTATTCTGTTCTCTCGTAATAAACATTTTTAATGCTAATGTTAACGAAAACAACTTAATGAAATTATTTTGATAACATTGGCTATGTGCTTACTGTCTAAATGAACAATGTAATATATAATTGAATCCTAAGATCAACTTACTAGAGATCTGTTGTTTAATATAGCTAACAAATACCATGAGCACAAAGTTACTTATATGAAATTTTACTTTAAAAATTGTATTTTATGAGATGTAAAATTAGTACTGTGATGCTATAATTGATTTAAGGTGTTGCAACTAATGTAAAATCATTGTAACCAAATTGTATTGGTATTTATATGCATTTCCAGTTTTAGTTATTGCAACCAAATTGTTTAGTATACACTCTGGCTATGATTATATTAGCTAGATTTATTACATTTAAATTTGGACTACAAGCATTGTTTGAACAATATTATAATAGAATTCAATTGTAAGTGTTTTTAATATGCTATTGTTTGTAGAAAACTACACTATATTTTTTCGAGCTCTTCATCCAGATGATAATATTCATAAATCTCAACTACAAAAAGACACAATAAAGATAATAGATGAATTCAGTCAAATTCGTGATGGCTTGTACAAACACATTAAATATAATACAGAGGCTATCGATGAGCTACGATGGACTCTACAAGATTGGATACACTGTGGAACTATTGAGAAAAATGATCGTTTTCAAAATATTAACAAAGATGCATTGGAAGATTTTCATTTCAGTAGATTATGGCGCATATTCTCCAGCTACTGCTCTTTCTTTAATTTCAGGCTTCTTGAACGTGTTATATCAAATACTGATTATGAACATGGCACGTTAATGATAGATAATTACAAGACAAAGTTTGCTGATTATATCAAGAGAAGAGTAACTCAGTGTCCATCAAACATCGGAATGAAAGGGAAAGATCACATTGAATTGTTTGTTAAACTAGACAAGCCTTATGCCAATTGTAGAATGGAGCATCTCAAGAAACTTGGTGAAGATATTTGTGAGATATTGAAATCTGAACCAGAGAAGCTACAATTAGAAGGAGTTCAGAATGGCTGTATTTGTGTTACTTTTCACTTACACAAGTCAGCGGTACCAGATGGTTTCTCTTTAACAAGACAGCAAATTGAGCAACTTATTAGTCTTCGATATGATACTGCTAAAATACTGAAGTTAGTCTGTGGAGGAGAACATTATCCAATTAATGCTCCACGTGTCAGTAAGTCAGATTCATAAATATTGAAACTGTAAATTATTGCACTAAAACAATCTAGCTTAAGGTAATTTATGGTAATATCCTTTGTATGTAGAGAATGATTCATATAATTGGTCTGAAACTAAAGTGCCAAGTCAGGTAAGATGTACTGCTTAATTTGAAATAATTTACTTTCTTAAATGTTATGTGTATTCTTTATAGAAAAAGCTCTTTACATCTGTGTATGAATTTGAACATGTGTGCCATAAACATTCAATGCTACTCGAATGTGACCCAACGATACACATAGCAGCATCCAATGGAAATTTAGAGGCTTTAAAGAATTTAATAATAACATCTGATTACTCTGTCACTCAACATGATGAAGATGGGAATGCAGCAATACACTGTGCTGCACTGAATGGACATTTAACTATAGTCAAATATCTCATAGAAGAATGTCAGGTGGATCACACCACACTGAATGCTAATAAATGCTCACCTCTTCATCTGGCTGCTGCAAGAGGGAATTTAGACCTGATTGAATATCTTGTGAAAGAGAAAGATCTTGATCCATTATCTCCAGATATTTATGGGTGGACTCCAGTACATTATGCCACTGCAGCAGGTCATTTGGAAGTAGTTCAGATGTTATCAGAAAGTCCAGATACTAGACAACACTTGATGGAAAATACACTTAGTAATAAAAGCATTGAATACAACATTTCACACATTGCCATTAATGAAGGACATATTAATATAACTGAATACTTTATGTCTGTCAATACATCCACTGAAGACGCTTTGTCCTTGCTATTATCAGTTAATCATTTAAGTATAATGAAATATCTGTTAGAAACCTTCATATACACTCAATTGAGTAAACAGTGTGCTCTATTTACTGCAGCTGCTGCAGGCAAAGTAGACTCAGTTGAGTATTTAATTGATTCTCGCAGTTGTGATCCTTCATTAAGAAATGATCTTGGTAATACTCCACTTCATGTGGCAGCAGCTCATGGACAACTCAATGTAGTAAAGTTCCTTATTGAGGAAGAAGGCAATGACCCAAATATAGTCAACAATTGTGGAGAAACTCCTCTTCATTCATCTAGTGAAATGGGACATACAGCAGTAGTCAAGTATCTAGTAGAATCTCATTATTGTAGTCCCTATGAGAAAACTCTGAATCGTGACTTACCAATACATAAAGCAGCCTTACGTGGACAACTTCAGGTTATAAAATATTTTATTGAAGACATGCATATTGATCCAACTGTAAAAGGAGGGAATGAATGGACAATTCTGCATTACGCTTGTCATAGTGGCACAGTTGAAGTAGTGCAGTATATTATTGACAATCAGTATGTGGATCCTATGGTTAGGAGTAAAAAAGATATGCTACCCATACATGTAGCAGTCTGCAATGGTAGACTATCAGTCTTAAAATATTTCCTTGAAGACTTAAAGTTTGATCGAAATACTAAGGAGCAGTATGATTCGAGTCTTTTACATTATGCCAGTTGTAGAGGACAGTTGCATATTATCAAGTATCTCATTGAAAACCAGTACATTAATCCTATGACAAGAAACACACATGATGATACTGCATTACAAGTAGCATCATTATATGGAGAATTGCCTACAGTTAAGTACTTCATAGAAACTTTACATCAGGATCCATTTATTAGAGGAAGGATGGGAAGGACACTTCTACACTCTGTTAGTGAAGGTGGTCACTTGGATGTAGTCAAGTACTTGGTAGAAATTCATCGTTTAGATCCTCTATCTCCAGACACGAACAATGACACATGTCTTCATATTGCAGCAATGAATGGAAAGTTGAATATACCAAAATATTTTATTGAAGATCAACAATACAGTCCAAATGTTTCAGGATACAATGGCTACACTATTCTACATGCTGCATGTGGATATGGACATATAGAAATTGTCAAGTATTTGGCAAACCATTCCCTTGTGGATGTCACAGCTCCTAATAGATACGACAATACACCAATTCATGTAGCAGTAATGAATAATCAATACAACATTGTGAAATACTTCATAGAAGAAATAAACATTGATCCTAATATCACTGGTGAGTATGAGAATACTCTCTTGCACTCTGCTAGTGATAAGGGTTTGCTAGATATTGTCAAATATTTAATAGAAACTTGCCATTGCAATCCAATGGCTACTAATTCATATAGCCATACTCCTCTTCATCAAGCTGCTATGAGTGGAAAACTTGAAGTTGTTAAATACTTCATAGACAACTTGAACCTTTCCCCAAATGTTAGAGGTGAGACTGGTGAGACACTCCTTCACATGGCCAGTGCTGGTGGTCACCTTGATGTAATTCAATACTTAATAGAGTTCCAACATTGCAATCCAATGATCACTGACAACTTGAATCAAACACCACTTGACTTAGCAGAGCAATATGACCATTTTCATGTTGTCAGTTACTTGCTAGAGAACTTGGAGTACTTTATGACTATGGAGAAGTCATTATCAGATACTCAGTCATCTAGTGGCATTTTAAAGAACACATTTCCCAATACTGAAATGGAAGCTACTAGAGATACTTCTTCCTCACAGCTTCCAAATGTTCGACCACAACGTAAAGAACCTGATGCTAGAGATATTCTGTATAATGTTTCTACATCAATAGAGCGCTCTAGTGATAATATTAATCCATTGTATGAGAAGACCAGCAGTACTGAGGATTACACTGAAAAGCCAGACAGTGTTAGAACTCCCTAAAATATGAATATTCTTCTTTAGCAAGTAGACAACATTTTCTGTAATGTAGTATATAATATTCGTTCATTGACTGCTGTTTTAATAACAAGTGTTTTGGCCAGTTCCTCAATACAGTTATTGTGTTGCCATTTTCTTTAAACATTTACATCATAAAAGTTGCACAAAATGGTGGTAACTATTGACAGATATCATTAAAGCTTGTTGAGGTTTAAGCTCTAAATTGGCAAAGGGTCAATTATTTGTATGCTTTGCTGCAAGTCTTTCTGAATGTGTTTAGTTGACTTACGAGTCTGAAGTTTTCAGAATGGCAATTAATTAATTAATTAATTGTAATGTGATTTATAAAGGTAAAACATTAGGATGTTTTTATATTATATGGATAACAGACTCTCAACACCATTTTTTCCACTAAGGTCAGTTTGGGATAAAAATCATTTTGTTTTGCCAAAGTTAATTGTACATAACTAATAATTGTAAGTCATTTAATTTCAATGCAAATTAAAATTGCGAAGCAGGTAAGTACAGATAGCCCTAAGACAATCAGTATTTTGTCGTGATGACATGCTAAAATTTGGAGAAGAAACGTGTAATACATAAGTATTGAGTGTACGTGGAGATTTTCTCTGTCTGAAAACTGTTAAGGGTGCTGGCACACCGCCTACGTATCCGCCAACGCAAACTCATTAGCTAAATCAACCTGAGGGGCACAGACGGACCTGTGCTGGGGGGCACAAACAAACCTGCGCTGGAGGGCACACACAGACCTGTGCTGGGAGGCACAGACAGATTTCTGTCACCTCCATCATGACTAACCAACGGGGACCTGTACAATAATTTAGCATAGATGAGACTGTACATCAGAATTATCAAAAAACGTGTAATTTTATGCTGACCTTGAAATAATGAATAAATTTTAGACTAAAAACAAAATATTATGTATATATAATATTTAGAATGATTCAAAACATGACTGTTGACAGATTGTATTCTGTAAGTATGATGTTCAAATATCAATGTTATCATGTTTTGCTATAGCTTCCTCTACTGGAGTAGCATCTTTTCTTCTGCCTTGCTGCAGAAAGCTCTTTGTGCCTGCTCTGTTAGTCATACCAACCACAATTAGATAACAGGCCACGAGCCTCTGCTTTGAATAAAAGCCACGAGTTGTAAGAGCGAGATCGCCAACTATAATTTGCGAGTTATAGGCTGGATTGTGTGCGCAGTGTTTTTTAAGCCCAAACCACTAACAGTGCACGGCGTTGCTATCTGCCAGCACCCTTAAGAGTCACATCAAAAACTCTCCTTACAAGAAAGTAGCAATGTTATCATATTATACAGTTTTGAGTAGCTACTCCATTACCTACCTGAGAAGAACTTGCAACAATTGATGGATAAGAATCTCACTTGCACACATTGTAAATAGTAGAATAGTCCTTGACTGAACATTACATTGTATAGACTATCAGCTATTTTACCTTCAATTTAAAGAAGTCAAACAATATACATCCTACTCTGAAGTGCTATAACTTCCTCTATGTACTTCTTATTTATATATATATATATATAAGTAGCTAATATGTAGCTTAGTGGACGGGTTTGATCTATAAGTACTTTAATACTACTTTAAGTGCCTGTCCTACTTGTAATATTGAATCAAAACAATTATGCAAGAAATCTTCTTTCAAATACTGGTACTCATTGGAGTTATTGGATAGCATATTTAAATTTACAATAATAAATATATATTATTATGATTTGATGGTATATATTAAAAATTGTATAGCTTAGAATAGCTAACACTCTCAGAGTGTGATCAGCTAGAAGTCAACATTCCTACACTCTCTCAAAGTGTGATCAGCCAATAGTCCATTCCTAACATAATCTGTTTTAGAGCAAGATCAGATACAAGTTTATGAAGTGTGCTTCTCCCAGATGAGCTAAGTAAAATGAAAAGTCAGGTGAAAGGTGAAGTGGAGTGTTGTCATACAGTATATGTCTTACTTGTCCTTACCCACCTGACACTTCATTCTACCCATAATATTAACTCCATTGATAAGAGACTCATATTCACATCTGGTAAATTAATTTACCAGCATTATTTCTGACAAAAACTTTCCAGTTTCTCTTCAGAGAGTTAAAAGTTATATGAAGCTTCTTGTAGAGTAGTATAGGGTGTCATTCTTATGAAAAAACAGGTGTAAAGAAGCAAATTGTCCGGTAGTAATACAAGTAAGCTTGTACTATCCTTATAGAGTTTATATAATCAACAACTACACTGTTATGTTGCTTTTGATAAGTAAACAATTTATGAACTGCAAGCATTCATGTCATGTGAAGGCTAACAGGATATATTGAGGCATGAATTACTTGACATAATAGACAGAAATGGTGACAACTACATATCCTCATTAGATGTATTCTCTCTCATTCACAGGCACAGAGAATACATCTAGTGAGTAAAGTAAGGCTGAGAAAGAATTTGTTAACTACCTACCCTATAGCATAAAGTACAGGAATACAAATGCTATACCTCTGTCAGTCAGTGTCCCTCACATGTGTGTCCCACACATCAGTGTCTCACACATCAGTGTCCCACACATCGGTGTTTCACACATCAGTGTCCCACACATCAGTGTCCCACACACCAGTGTCCCACACATCGGTGTCCCGCACATCCTGTCTTAATACTGTATTTTTGAACTTGTCTAGCAAACTTTCGAGTTCAACTTCTTCCACTTGATTTGTCTGATTTGTAAGCCTTTTGCCCAATCTTGATCAAAAATGCCTGAATCCAATCTCAGCCAAACAATGATGGACAATTTCATTTTGCTATGAAAAGTATCAGGTCTTTTGTCACACCTTCCACTGAAGCATTCACGGTAGCTTGACCAGAGAGCTCCAAAGTTGTCCCATAGTCGATCGCAACTTCTTTGTTGTTGGCTGTGTTTGAACAGGACATTTCTCCTGTGATGTGACAGTTACTGCCGCTCCAGTATAGATTTCCATTTGCACTGGCTACTTGCCTTCTCCACTCGTATATTGTTCTTGAGCAATATGTTTAATCCTGACATTTCATTCTCACTAGAAGGTTTTTCTTCCTCCCTGATTTGCTTTTGGGATTGTGACCTGGAATTTTTTCTTGCCACATTCTTGGATCTGCAAGCTTCTTATTGTGACCTTCTTTACCACACTTAAAACACTGTGCAGTCTAAAACCTGCACTGCTCAGGAGTATGGCCTTGTCTTCCACAGTAATAGCAGCTATGCTTGTTTGTAGCTTGTGGCCTCCTCCTTCCTTTCTGAAGGTTGTTTACTCTTTGGGTTCTTGTTTCTGACCCATGTGAGCACTATCCATTTCTGCCATTTCCATATAATAACACATGCTTTTTCACAAGCATCTGTGAGCACGAGGTCAATCTCTTTCAGGGGCTCTTTCCTCTGCAGATGATTTTACGGCTTGCTAACTCGTCAAAGATCTTGGTGTTGGGCCTGACGAGAGCGAACATATCGCATAGCAATTGATACATGTGATCACCTACAGTGCTAAGAAGTATAGCCACTTTTTTTCTATCATAGTAGACTCCGTTGGCAGCCTATATCTCCTTTAGGTTTCAGCATCAAACTTTTGCCATTGTTTAGCATTATTGTTGTGTATCTTTCTGTATTATTAACTGAACAAGGCTCCACGGAGCAAAAACATCTTGATTAAATTCAACATCAGAAATCTTTGAATATATACCACATATATTTCCGTTTAGTTAATCCAAATGAAATATCATGATTAAAATGCTGAACTTTATTACGCAAACGCATGCAAACCACAACTGCATGCGAACCACAACTGCATGAGCAATTCTCCCACTGGTGGTTGTCCATCACATTAATATTCCTTCTACTATAAAGCATCGCTTTTCCCTTTTCTCAACCCATGACCACAACTGTGCTATGGAATCATCTAGATGCAAACCTATCAAGTCTGCTGTAGAATATCCATCAAACTTTATTGTTGGGACATCAAGGAGTGTGGAAATTGACTTAGCTGTTTAGGTATAGTGCCATCACAAGATAAAAATATCATCAGCAGCTGGTGGAAAGTAATTTGAATTTGGTACGATATCTTCATAGGAAATGAATCTGCAGCTGGTAAACTGGATGTATTAGAGTTATCATGCCCTAACACGGGATTAAGCTCATAAGACTCAACACCGTCAGAACTATCAAGTGCAGAAGAATTACAGCCTTCCAATACTTGTTGCATTTCATACTCATGCTCCTCCCTTTCCTACGATTTGGATTGAGCATGTGTTAAAAACACATTCTTGCAGATTCGGGGTAAGTACTATATGATACTTAATTTTTCATGATGAACTATCTTCAAGATTTTACATCTTGATTATGACATCCTAATATAGTAGCTGTGGGCAAACAGGCCAGCATTGATGAAGTGAAGATCATAGGATACAGAATAAAATAGCAGTAAATTCCAGCAAAGCACCTAACTAAATAGATAGCTACTAGCTATAGTAAAGAAGTCAAGCACTTGCTGATTTCAACTGATTAAATGAAGACTATATACAATAAAAAAACAACACATGATGATAACTGCCAGCATTCAATATACCACTTGGATAATAGAGAAATGAGCTGAAGTCCAGACCTGCATGGAGGAGTCTATGCATTGTTGCAGTATGTGTGGCACACCTGTACAGAACTAGCCTCAAGCATAGCCTAATAAACTTAATTATCTAGCTGTACTTGATCTACTCAATTAGTGACTACATACAGCAAAAAAAAAATTCCCTGTGCTAAATTGTTCAACTTAGCTACAATATTTTAGTTCCTTTATTACTTGTAATTTATATACCCCTGTTATGTAAATAGTGTCATAAGTGCCACCTGGTTTGTTCCATGGTTGTCAACTTCTAGTAGAGAAACAAAACTTAAGAGCTAGCTTATGATGTAGATGTTGATCAAGTAGGCCAAACTTCCCACCCCCCCCCCCCAAAAAAAAATAGCAAACAATTATAGCTAACCACTACAAATTGAGGAAGTTATCAACAGTCACAATGAAGCACCAAGAGTGCAACCCTCAACTTTACTATACAGTAGCTATGTTTACAAGTTGTTATAAACCTGCCTCATTGTGCCTCTGTGTCCCCCCCCCCCCCCAATAGTAGCTACTTTGCTAAGGCAAAAAAAAAACAACAATTATAATTATTGCTCATAACTTAAAGTGAATTATGCCAAAAGTGGAAGGTGACATTCTGCAAGTTACTTAATGGAAATTTTTTTTTGTTTGAGCTATCATTATACAACATTGTAAAAGGATGAAGCATAATGCCCGGAGTGCGAGAGACGAATCGGTCTGCTGCGCAATGGCGCCCTTAATGAGATTGTGGCAGTGGGCGTGGTGTACTTATAAACGGAAGCGGTCCGCGCCCTTAATTCCTCAACTCCTAAACTGTAGCTACAAGAGAACTAAAAGGTAAGAGAATGTGAAATTATCTTAGCCAGCCCTTTGTTAAGGTCCGGAGTGGATGGAGTGGTTGGGGACTGTGAAGGGAGTTTGTGAGACCTGCCCGCACTATGTGTCTTAACTTGCCTAATACTAGTGGTATGCTTCAGCACAAATGGCGAGCAATCCTTGTGCACAAGTGGTTTAAACAACGGGTGGTAATTTGATCTGATAAAAGTTGATTTTGTTAGCAAACATATCAAAATGACTACATTTATTTAGTTTGTCTGAAGTTAATGTCTTAGCTCCTATTCACCTAGTTTGCCTGGAGATTTTGTTTAGGCAAGTATGGGACTGGGCTTGACCTACAAGCTAACGCAAAAATGTGTGGTACAAAACAACATAGGTATGTCCACACGCATATACTATATACAAACACATATTCCCGATTCTCAATGGTGTAAACCCCCACTCGCCTGCCTAAAGTGAGATAGATCATTTTAACTAAATATCCCTAGCACGTAAGGAAGATTCCAAAGTCTATCTCATCACATCTCTCTGTACCATTGTGCATAGCTATTATACATTTACTAGGCTTTTGTAAGTCCACAAGAAGCTGGAATGGCTAATCTATTTGGATATCGGATTGTTTATGTAATGTATTTAAGACAAAGAATAAATCATTATGTGATTATCCTATAATTTGAACTCCATCAGTCATGCTAAGTGAACTGTGTAATCACTAGCAAGTACCATATCACTCAGATGTCCTGGATGTATTTGCAAACGTGGAAAGCAGTAGGATAAACTGTTGTTGTTGTTCTCTACCACTTGGTTTAGTTATACCAGGGTGCTGACCCATGTATTCATGAATACATCGTCATTGTGAAGATGCTTTACCAACACATCTCAGCTTTATTCATGATAATGTACACGCAATTGTCGTTGTCATTGCTTTTACCAAATCAGCTCACTTACACATTATTTTTTCTTTGCTAGAGTTGAGCATTAATTGTTTGATTTGTATAATAAAAGGCGAGATGAGAAGTTATGGATTTCAGCATGACATTTTGTGAATTTATCTCCACCATATTGTTTTAGTAATTGTTCTACTGTGAGTTTGCTTCTTAATACTTATACAATTTCGTACATTTACTTCTCGATGCTACTCTGTGTCTATTTCTGCAGTAAATTATATATTTAGCTTTTAGTCATTGGGATTGGTGCCGCATGCATACAATTAAATATTTATGAAGGCAAGGTTCAGTGATGGGATTTGGAGTAATCTGTTTTATAATATGATAGTACAGTGGAACGTCGACTATCCGAATATCAGTCATCTGAAACATAAATTAACCGTGAAAAATACGTCGTGCCCATTTAGTGGCAGTTATTTCGGTCACTTTTTTTTTTTGTTGCAAAAGCGGCTACGTTCTGATTATCATGTGGAGGCAAATTGAAAAGCTAAAAGGATTGCTAAATAGAAGAGTGCATAGTACTTTTGGGTCCCTAATATCAATAGCAGCAAGATTATTTTTCTTCATTGTTTTGCTTTTAATTTGATTATACAGTAGAACCTCAGAGTTACGAACCCCTGGGGAAAGTAAGGTGTTCGTATCTCCGAAATGTTCGTAACTCTGAAACTATTACATCATAATTATGTCGTCATTATATTAATAAAATTATTGTGAATAAATTGCTTTAAATACTGTATTCACATAGTTTTCTTTGTTTTAGGGAACGAAATTTTTTCTTTGTGGCTAAAGATTGCAGTTCACTAAGTAGCAGCAGATTCATTGCAGTAGATTCTTGCTGTTGTTCAAGCCAAGCCAAGCAGGTACTAAATGCTTTCTCTGCATCTTCATGCTTTATAACAGGATTTGCTGAGACAATTTCTTCATCATTGTCATGTTCATCCATTTCACATTCTTGAACTTCTGCAATAATTTCTTCATCTGTCAAGTTAGGCACACCAGTCTCACCATCATCAATAGCTAACCATTCATTTTTTTCCTCCTCTGTGATGCCTAACTGTTCACAATCTTTGGACATGTCTACAGGTTCCTCCTGAGAGCTATTCATGGAAGAGGGGCCAAGACCTAATTTGTTCCAGGAACGTTGAAGGGGTGTGTATGATATTTCATTCCATGATTGAGCAGCTATGTATACAGCATCTTTAATTGTAAGACTTTTGGCAAACTCAATAAATGATTCGTGCTCAGCTGACCCCAAGAGAAGCTTCCTTAAAAGTTGTCTCTTATATCTTCTCTTCACATTTTCTAGCACACCCTGATCCATAGGTTGTACCAGGCTAGTGACATTGGGTGGCAAATATAAACATTTTATATTCTTATCATCTGAAATTAGTGTTGAGGCAGCGGGGTGAGATGGGGCGTTGTCAAGGACAAGGACAGCCTTTTCCAAAATTGACTTTGACTGCAAATACCTTTTCACTTGAGGAACGAAGTGCTTGTGAAACCAGTCAGTAAATATGCTAGTGTTCATCCAACCTTTTTTTTGACTGTAATAAAGCACTGGCAGTGAAGACATGTTGACTCCAGAAAAGCAGCGGGGCTTTTTGCTCTTATGAATGAACACTAGTGGCAACTTAAAATCTCCACTTGCATTAGCAGTAGCCATTAGTGTTACTCTATCCTTGGGAGATTTGAAATTTTTTGCCGTCTTTTCTGAGGCATCAGCTAGTGTCTTGTTTGGCAGAAGTCGCCAGTATAGACCAGTCTCATCGCAGTTTAATATTTGACTCAATGTGAGGTTATTTTCTTCAACATATTCTTGAAAATATGCTTTGAACTCTTCTGCAGCATTGTTGTCAGCTGACAAGGTTTCTCCTTGTAGAGATAACTGCCTGATTCCATGCCTACCTTTAAAGCGATGTAGCCATCCACTGCTTGCCTTAAAATCCTCATCAGAAGCTTCTGGATTAAGCTCATTGTACAGTATTTTGGCCTTCTCCATTAATAAAACACCACTGACAGGAGTTCCTTTGTGCCTTTCTTGGAGAAACCATAAATGAATGGCTTTATCAAAGGTACTGTCATCAGCTCTTCTCACTATGCATCTTTTTTTAAGGGATGTTTCATCAACTGCTTCGGTTGCAAATTTCATAATCTTCTCTCTTGACCGTTTAATATCAAAAATCGTTGATTTTCCAGTACCATATTCTGCTGCAAGCGATGATAAAGAACTCCCCTTTTCTATTTTCTTCAAAATCTGCAACTTAGTTTCAATAGAAAGTGTATTTCTCTTCCGCTTTGTCGCCACCTGGCCGAACTGGAAGCCATTGCGTAGTAGACTAGCAGCTGCAATTGAAGTAAAAAGCGCGTGCGTTAACTGGGTTCCGTAACGATTAATACCATATTAATATTTCGATTGAGCCGTTGGGTTGACCGGTCAGTTCGTAACTCTGGGGTTCGTAACTCTGAGGTTCTACTGTATGAACAATTGTATTTTAGAAACGGTCCCAATACCCAATTAGTTGGATAAACATTCCACTGTATATTCTCTCACTGCATTATTTTCCAGGGAGATGTTCATGCTTATTTTATATTCTTATGTGATAGGTATAGATATATACTTCTAATAAGAATGAGTAGTCTCCCTGGTGATAGTTTAACTGTCAAGTTGGATCTATTTTGGACAACGTAAGTGTAGAGATAATATTTTGTGTATTGTACAATTATTATCATTTTATACCTCAAATGTTGCTGTCTTCCTTCTATAGACTTTATATTGGTTGGATTTGTATAGCTTTTTTGAAATACATATTGCAATAACTTTTGGAGAGATATCCTTACTAAACTAAACTACTTTATATTATTATTATTTGGACTCTACTGGATTCCACTTTAAAACATTGCCACTATATTGAGTGTCCCCGCATTGTTTATATGTGAGTATAAATAGCAACTCATATTTTTCTAATAGATAATGCATATGAAAATTTTACATGTTTCTAATACTATTGATTTAGTTTTAGTAACAGAATTATAGTATAGCCAATTATCATATTAACAAAGTATAGCCTCTCTGGTGTCATTCAGTCTCTCATTGCTCAACTATTACCACTTCAAGCTATTAGCTACCACTTCAAATATGTGTTTAAATTTTGGGCTCCATATATTATATATCTGCTATTTGTGATTATAGCTGTAATACTGGTACTCAACTCTTCAGCATAGTGGTTTCCATTTGGTTGGCTATGTTTCTTTGTACTCTGAAGAAAATCATTGAAGAAAAGAATTCTTGTATTTCCCAGGGATTTTCAAGCAAGCTACCAAATGATATTTTTACTACTTTTTCCTATTGGAAGTTCCTTGGGTAAGTATTGCTATCAATTTTAGAGCTCATAATAAAAGTAATTTCTTTTTTACATTTTGTAATATGTCCAGAATGCTACATTTGTAAGTAGCACGAAAGATAAATGAGTTAGTTGTTACATGCCCCTTCTTTATAAGTACTGTTTTTTGTTATGCACCTGTTTTCTTCCCAGGATTCAGCACTTTCTATTAAGTGCTCCCTAAGTCTGGTCAAATTTGACCTCCATTACAAAATTACAGTTGTGACATGCCCAACTCCTGGCAGTAATGGCAGAGTTAGCAGAGATAGAGAGTTGAATGTCAATGTTAGAGAATTCTAACTACAATTCAACTGAGCCATACCAAAGTGTGAGGTCTCAGTTATACCTGGTAGATAATCCATGGTTCCCACATAACTGGTGTAGTAAATTGCTGCCACCTGGTTTTCCATTTTATCAATGTAAGAAATACTTGTAACAAACACTGAACAATAACAAAACTGAACCTAGAAAAAGCGTAGAAGCTGAGGCATACTGATTCATCAGGAAGAAGAGAGCTACCATTAGTTATTCTCTGAATACATGGGAAGGTAAAGGGGCTAAAAAAGATGGTTATAGATAGGATAATGATGTTTTAATTACAGATGTTGAGGATGGACTAAAAGAGTTGATGGTGTTACCATATATAGATTGCGGAGTAAGATTTTATTTAGCTCATAAACATACTTGTCATTCTAGCGATAAGAAAGTAGCATGGTTAGAGGGAACCGGGTTAGTCAGGGTTGTAGTGGACACTTGTAATAATCAACTAACTCTCTCACATTCATTAATGGACTTCACCTCATAGTCTATAGAGTTCAGTCAGTCACTTCATGATTGCATTCCCTCGTGTCATTGTTGCAGTCTAAACTTAAGTCAAAACTCATGTAGTTATATAGTCAGTACTTGCTGACAGGTAACTAGCTAGACCTGCCCGCTACAGGGTTAACTGATGGCCACAGGATAGAAAAGTCATTTAGGATGAACTGAACACTTGGAGTAGGCTATCACCAGAGTTGCTGGGGCTTCCCTACCATCTGGATAGTTAACTCGTATGGTGTATAAGACTCCAAGGCAGAAATTGTTGGCAGAGTTGTTTTAAGTTGCGAAGGGAGTCAACTAGCTACACCTACTAGACTTAGCAAGATTACTTTATTCTAATTAATAATCACTGAAAGAACTGAACTACATGTACAGAGCATGACCATATATGGCAATCACAAATGGTCAGATAGAACTGTGATAGTCTGTTTGAGTGAATGTACACAAGAAAGTTGAAGTGTTTCATATTATTCAACAGGAAATACAACTGAAATGGTACGATGGAAAAACGGTGTGGTGTATATAAACTAGAAGTAGGGATGAGGGAATGTAATACAAAAATGAGATGATGATATTTGAATAAAGAGGCACATGTGTATATAAATGAACAAGAAAGTTGAGTGCAATTAAATATAAGATAAGAGTGGGTAAATGTAGCAAAATAAACATGGGGAAAAACACACTAAGATAACTGAACTTAAATGTAAAATATAAATTGAAGAAAGTTAGTCTTATTAGAGATATGAGTAATCCTGAACAGAACTTTCACATGCTATAGTTCAGTTCTTGTAATAGTGTGTAGTGACCAATTCACTACAGCTAGTTAGTTTATCCATGCTGTGATCTACCACATGTACGGGACAGTTGCATGTGTAAAGGGTTGGGCAAGCACTTGAACCTCACCTTTAAGGAGCCACCATATAGCCATCAGCAGCTACTCTAAGTTTAGCAAAAATACTGAAGTGTTGTAGTGGGCTTGTGCTACAGCTTCCAAATTAGGACGAAGGCGGGCATCCCAAGGCCCTGTGCAGCCTACTGGTAGAATAAATTAGAAAACTTTAGATGCCGCATTTAGTTGGGTTTTCACAAATCCGGTCACAAATGTAAAATATATATTGAAGAAAGATAGTCTTATTAGAGATATGAGAAATCCTGAACTGAACTTTCACATGTTATAGTTCAGTTCTTGTAATAGTGTAGTGACCAATTCACTACAGCTAGTTAGTTTATCCATGCTGTCCATCATATAACTTGACCTGATTTTGTAGCTCTCTGGCAAAGTAAGCAGCCACGACATAATGCTTTGATTTCTCTGAACTACCCAGCCCAGAAGCAGATCTAGGATTTTTTATTGAGGGGTTCTTTTCAAGAAGGGGTGACATAGCGAGAGCTACTTATGGAAAATGTTATATATATTGTATTTCATATAAGATTATATTGTAATATTCATTCACACAATAATTAGCATTATAGTCTAGCTGTCTAGAACTGACATAATGAACCGCTAAAATCAGGAATGAAAAATTAAATCTAAGGACAAAACAAGTTCAAAAAAATATTTTGTGAAAATGAGTGAATAAGTAAGTTAATCATGAAAAAAAATGAAAACTGATTTCCTTAGAGAAAAATAAAACTACAAAGAAATTCTATCTAATATTGAAATTTGTTATATAGCTATAATTCAAATATGAAGAAAAAATTGAATAACCACTAAATACAATACTATTCTGTCAGGAATTAATGTTATACTTGCTCTGCTTTGGCATACTAAGAGCTTGGTCTGCTGTATTATAAAAGGACAACAAATAGCAAAAATCCTGACTCAGCATATCCATAAGTAGCGGTGCGCTCATTTGACGATCGCAATTATTGGAGGTGGACAAACAACCGCGGACAAAAAGTTGTCGGTATTATACTTTTACCGGTAAGAAATAGACAAACTAAAGAAGTGAGAGCTCTTTCAGAAAAACAGGGGAGCTCGTACAACACCAGTCGAGCCCACCCTATATCCGCCCCAGTAGTCAGATAAAATATTAGATGTATTCTCTCTTCCACTGGCTTTATTAACAATACAAAAAAATTTAAAATGTTTTGTTGCTACAGAAATCAACCCAGGACTGCTTGCTTAATGTATAAGCACTCTGCCAGTGAGCTACGACAACCAGCCAGCAAATTCATGGTTTATGTGTGAGTTATAGGATCCAGTCAAGTCAAGATAATTACTGATGTGTAGTAATAGGTGTAAGAAGGGCTGTCAGCATTTCTTCATCTTCATTCACGAACAAAAAAAATTGAGCTGCTATTATGTAACAAATGCAATGGGAATAATTATAATAAGCACTATTACATCTGCTGTCTGAAAATAGCCTTCCATCCAAGTCTGCAAGTCAAGATGGATACCGACTTTCACTTCAGTTTAGGAGGCATATCTGGACACAGAAAAAAGAGGATGGGGGTTTGATTAGGTGGTAGATTAAAACTATGGTTAATTGCACTCGGGTCTAATTTATACAAACACAATTTAGCTAACGATTATGTATTTAGATAAATCAAAGACTTCACTTACATAATACAATAAACCTGAATACTCTGTAAGGCTGTGTGTAGACTACCATATTTAAACTGGGTTACTATCCTAGGCCCATACTGCATTAATTGAGGAGTTGTTGAGTGCAGTCAGTCAAGCTTTGTATATGACTTTTCGAAAGGTTTCTACCAGATCCCTCTGTTTAGTGCCGCTAGGGTCTGTCCAGTGCCACTAGGGAGAAATCTACTATATCACTCAAGTTGGGAAGTTTGAGTCTATTCCTATAGTGTTTGCTTTCTTCTTTAAGTCTCTTGTCATCTTGTTCATGTCTATCCTAGTCAGAACAAATTTGATGCTACACCATTGACACTAAGACCTTTTGAAGGCCCTCTATCACTGCACTAAAGTCTGATGCTGATACAGGTTTAACCATTGATATTGCTGACCTTCAAGTCCTAGAACGAGTGGCACGTACCACAGTCAGTCCATCACCTCCTACTGCAACAAGTGGCCCATGGAATCACAGTCAGTCCATCACCTCACTGCAATGAGTGGCAGTCCATCACCTCCTACTGCAACAAGTGGCACGTGGAACCATCACCTCCTACTGCAACAAGTGGCACGTGGAACCACAGTCAGTCCATCACCTCCTACTGCAATGAGTGGCACATGGAACCACAGTCAGTTCATTTCCTCCTACTGCAATGAGTGGCACGTGGAACCACAGTCAGTCCATCTCCTCCTACTGCAATGAGTGGCACGTGGAACCACAGTCAGTCCATCACCTCCTACTGCAATGAGTGGCACGTGGAACCACAGTCAGTCCATCTCCTCCTACTGCAATGAGTGGCACGTGGAACCACATTCAGTCCATTACCTCCGTTGCTTCTACCATTAACCAGAGTATCTACCGTAGTCATGCCAGCACCCTTAATGAGCCATAGTTGGAGTGCACCCTGATATTTTCCCAAACACAGAAGAGAGTGGAGATCTTTACAAATAAAGAAATAATACAAGTAAAAAATACAATGATGCACAAGAAACTTATTAATGACTGTAAGTTCTCCAACTGAACCACTGTCTGATATGAATGTGGAGTCACTTCCATGGTGAAAAACATAAATTATTTTTAGACTATTGTCTGTTATATAATGTTTATATGGTTTGCAATATTACATCTGCTTTGACCCTTACCGTCATATTTATCACAACCTATTGGGTCACATGAAAAGTGTGAATATTTGGGGGTTTTTTCATTTCTTTTCTTTTCTATAAAACATCTAGCACGAGATGAATTTTTGATGCAAGTTAGGACAAAACTTGCTATTCCCTGCTATGCAAAAAATAGTGTACTAGTTCACACACAGGAAAGTAAAAATTTAAGCTTAATGTTACTAATTGTACTGATCTCAATTGTTGATCATCTCAAATCTGCTGCAAAGTTCAAACAAAATACACGGCTTATTTATCAGTTGAAGTGACCCCTATTTGCTGTGTTAAAAGGTTAAAATCAAACAAGTGGTGTTTTGGCATCTAGTGGCTCAAATTTATATTTTTTAATTTGGATAATATGTATGTAATAATTCACAATAGAAATGTGTGTTACTCCCTAACATATGCGAGACCATATACTGGGCATTCTTTCTTCCACTAACAGTATCTCATTTGGTCATTTTTTCATCAGTAGCATGATTAGTCAAAAATTTAATATTAAAATTATTTGTAACTTTCTATTTTAAGATTTCTTCGGTCTAAATTATTCATCTGGATTTCATTTTATTTTGACCTCCTCATCTATGCACTCGGCTTAAACAAGATATTCATATCACGTAAATGTAGCAAGTGTTGCAGAGTATCCTCCTATCAGAAGCAAATGAATAATCTAATACGAAGAAGAACTAACTGGGAAATGAGACGAAGTATTGTTCTAGCTCCAGAAATGAGTCCAACACAGGATTGTGGTGCTCTTCTATTAGGAGTAGTATTAGTGTGGATTCTTTGTAAAAGTAAAGGGAAGCAGCATTATTTACAGTTTCAGTGGAGAGGTCATCACAACAGCAAGTTGACATTAGCAAAGTATGTGCTAGTTTGCACACTAGAACTGTTTTACAAACTTTATGTGTGTTTTATTTAAATTAGTGCTAGAGTCTCAATGGAAATCAGAAAGTTAATAGTTAAAATTGAGTCTAAATTTAGCACGCTAATTCTAATTAATGCTTTTCTAAGCAAGATATTTGCCAACAATGTGAGGAACATCCAAAAAATGATACTTCCTAAACTACTTCTACTGGCTGGGGATGTGGAGTTGAATCCAGGACCATATGATACAGGTATTGTTTTCGGTCTTTAGTGGTAGAAAGGTTATGTATTTTACAGTATGTAATTTAAAGCAGAAGTTGTTACACATAGTGAATAATAAGCACTTTCCTATCTAGCTTAGTAAGTTTGTAAAAATTACGCAAACTATGCAACAAATATACCTTATGGGGATGAATAAGCATATGGACATCATTTTTGAAGAAATATAGTGGGAGTTGTTGTTTAGGTATAACCGCAAGTATATACATTATCAAAAAGGTCTCTTATAATTGACTCAAAAACAATTAAGAGGTTTTAGATGAATACAATACACATTGTTTGAAGCTTGAAATGGCGACAGGGAGATTTTAAAAGGGGATGAAGTAGATATTAATATTGCTATAAACTTTTATGAAAATACTAAATTACTAATAATGTGCACACTTGTAGAAGCTAGTTGAAAGCAGAAGGAGAAGGAGGGGATGCAAATTAATTGTGCAGAGTATGTCTCATGCTATGTTTACTATGCATTCTGATAACAACATTTTGACTCAATTTAATTTTCCACTGTATCCCAGAAAACATAACTTAATATTCTCTTTCTTTTACAGAGAATATTTAACTACATGTAACTTCAGGGCTATAAGAAGCAAATTTGAATGATAAAGCCATTAAAAATAAACAATTGAAATTTTATATCATGGATATAACGGTCGTCCACTCTCTCACCACGCGTAATATCACAACTCTATCATGCTTAGAAACACTATAGTTGCTCAAATTGGCATTGCAGAAAACTGGTTTTGGAGATGATAGGGCTCTAAGACTATCTTTTAATTTTTGTGATGTTTGGGGAGTAGGTATGCCCTGAGCACATCAATAATTTTATTGTAACCACTTCAGTTTCCTAAAATATAGAGTATGGTATTCATTATATAAACAGCACGACATTAGCTATGCTGGCCATACCGACTCCTACAGCCTTTATACTAATATACTTACCCAAAAACTTTTATATAAATGTGTGTACATACTTATACATTTCTTGTGTTTACTTGATAATCTTATATTGAACCTTCCAGGTCACATGATATTGTATTCTATTGCACGTTCTTTACTAATGTTTTATACACACTGTAGTTGTACTGGCAAATTTGGTAAAGGATCTAGCTTCAGTGAAGTCCAAGTATATGGAGTTTGGTGTTCAACTTGGAATTCCTATGGGCACCATTGAAGGTTTTAAAGTGGACTACAACAATGACTCTGGGAAAATATTTCATCAGATAATGCACTACTTGTTGACTAACACTCCTAAAAGTTTGTGGTTTGATAAAGTGTGTTCAGCACTAGAAGGAGTTGACAATAAAGTTTTAGCAAATACTATCAAATTAACTTACATGAAGACTTCACTAACAGGTAAGAGTTATATATTCAGTCCACCATTTCAAAGTAAATTCAAATTTACCTATGAGTTTTGACTTACATTTACGTATGTTACATTTACACTGATGCTATTTAAGTGTGAGTGAGAGTTACATAAGGATAGTAGTATGGCAATAGTATGAGATAGGATGGGTGAGTTCTAGAGATCACTGATCAATCTTAACACACCAAATACTTGATCTAATAGGAAGAAATTATAATATGTGGCAGAAGCTTTACTTATACAGGTTATCTCTGAAAAATATAGAAACAACTTCCAGAATTCTCATTTTTTATATTTTGTGTTCTAATTGGAAAGAATAGAACTCCTACTACCCACCTTGCAATCATGTTTAACATCGAGAAACTAATGTTGTTAATCCTCAGCATGCATGTGCAAGAAAGCAATAGAGGGTTATAGTAGTCCTCCTGTCCGTCTGTCTTTCTGTTTGTCTGATTTTGAAGATAACTGACAATTAACTGCTGGTTTAGATTTCAACTTACTCAGAACAGCAAAAGACCATTTTTTGTGTACTTATTGAATTTCAGGCTGATATGAGAAAAAACCATGAAGCTATTACCTCCAAGTAGGTACTAGCTTGTCCCTTTCAACAAATTATAATCATGTGAGCTAATAATTTCTTATTTAAGAACTAGTGTAATAACTAGTAAATGTTGTACCTTTTGTGCTTCATTACTTTGTAAATTGTGAACGGGTCTGGGAGAAAAGGACCCTACGGTGTGAAAACTGAAATTGAGATATAGGCGCCAGAATTAAATCATCAAAAAAATACTATCTCCAATTTTTTTTAGTTTTAGTAACTCTTACTCTACGTCTATATCAAATTACAAATGTCAAAACAACTTAAAGACCCCAAGCGTGCCATGAAAGACAAGCATTTTTTTATTCTCTCTCAATCTCAAAATACAATAAATGGGGAATAGGCCGGCTTTCTAACTAGCAGCTTAAAAAATGGTATAACTTTGAGGCTATTGCATGCACTCTACAGCTTACCTCTGGCTGAAAGTTTACCGCTACATATATCAAGTAGAGTAACCAGGGATTCCAACAAGTCAGGATGTGAGAGCTACTAACGCTAAAAAGAACGTCACGCAAAATTTCATTAGTCGCCGTAAAAAGTGGCTGCAAGATTTAATTGTGCATGCAGAGTATGCCGTTAAGTATACAGAAACATCAATTATACCGGAAGTGGCAATTCAATTTATGTTTTCTCGATTTCCAGAAAGCAGCCCAGTTCAACTGCCAGTTTCTCTGTGCATCAAAGGGTTTACCTTCCAGTATTTTAGCACTAAGTGGAGGTGAATTGTAGCTAACTATTAGCATAAAAAACTTTTTTTTTTGGTTTGCCATAAGTCTGTTATCCTAGTCCCACTCACAATTATTTAGTAAATATTTATTTACCTTTGTAATGACAGAAGAAAAGTTCAGCATGTGATTAAAATGAGCTTGAGATTAGAATTTGAAATGCTATAGAAAGTATAACGTTTAATGGCGAGCGAGCGACACAAGCAAGACACTCTCAGGGGTAACACAATTGAAAATCTGGGATATTTGTTTGTTTATTATATACGTGTGGACGTACGTATGCCACTTTGCACTTTGACCCTCACGTTTTTTGTGTTTGCTTCATGGTCTACCCCTTCCCAAGCCTCGACTAACAGAATCTTTCGGTTAAGCGATCCAGTATCATTCAATAAAATTTAATGGTTTACCCCTATTTACAACGTTGCTTATCAATGCCACAAGACACACTTAGGCCTTTACACACTATTAGACTCAACACTGTGCAGTAATTCTTTCAGAACTTCTTGTTTTATCATGCTGCAAAATGTTATGGCAAAGGTTAGTATGGTATTGGGACTGTTTACCAGACGTATTTTCAAAACTCGGCTGTCAATAGTAGCTTTGAAAGTGCTTGTTGTCAAAAACTACTGATAACTCAGATAGTCACAATGATATATTAGAGACTACAGAAAATGCTAGTACTCGGGAAGTTGAGGTAAGAAAGTAGTTCTGTACTTGTTAGATAAAGTATGGTCACATTGGCTATGTACTTATACTTTTTAAAATGGACTGATAGATTCTTCTTAAGTGTTTTGTTTGCTTGCTCACCATTTGTGCTCAAGTATATCACTAGTATATAATATATTACTGCCATGTCATGTATTTTTAGAGCCTGATACTACAAGAATTTCACACAATATAACATCATTTGAAACTACATCAAGTTCTAATGAAAGAGATGACAATTTTGTACCAAGCTCAACGTCTCCTTCAAAGGATGAAGAAATTCTACACAGCGAGGGTTAGTAGTAGTAGTTGAAGATATGATAATTAGAAGATACATCCAGGGAGCCATGATAGCTAAATGACAACATAATTTTGTATGCTTAATATAGACATAAAATTACAGGAAATCTATGAATTTAGAATAAATTCTGAGTAAAGGACTTGATGATGATATTGGTCACTAAGGTCGACAGGCATGCAATGAATTTTAATGGAATGGGCTCAAATGGGTTATTATAGTGTGTCAGGGTTAGGTTGACAACACATAAAAACTTTGACAATTTTAACAGAGATAGTTGCACATCTGAAGTTTACCCAGTTTAAAATCTCGTGCTGGAGCAAGTTAAAATGTCAACTCAATATGCTCCAAAATCGAAGGGTCATGCAAGTCCAGACTCAATACAAAGTTTATAAAAATAGGAAAAAAAACAATTTCCACTTTACATGTGCCCGAATTTAGTCATGCAGTTTGGCTCAATTGATCACATGAAAAAGTTTTCCTCAAGCTCGTTAAAGAGAGCTTGTCTCTTCTCAAGTGGCTGCTTTTGCTTTTTTAGCCTTGCTTCGTTCCAGTCTGAGCCGAGTGCACATGTACACAGAAACATGTTAGATGAAGTCATCTGTTGGTGATGTGCAGGTAGATTTAATTGTCTGTTTGTGGTGCCAACTTTTTGGCTTATATTTAGCATGACTTGGATGTAAGAAAACACCTTTCTTTTATGGACCATGATTGGGAATCTTCAAAATAATATGCTTGTCGGTCAGTGATAATAATGATGATGACAGCGATGTGTGTATTCATGAATAGTTCCTGAACTAAATGGTAAGTAAAGAATCCTCATTTGCTGAATGGAAAGCATCATCACATTCAGTAGAAGGTGAGAAAATGAGGGCTATTGTACCTAAAAGCAGGTGGAGTCAGTGAGGAAAAACAAAGCAGTTTCAAAAGATAATGCAAAACTTTCAAAAGGGATAGTGAAAGTTTTAAAACACGGAAGTTTCAAAAGGGAAGGCAAAACTTTTACAGAGCATACATTATAAGTCCCCACAAAGCCAGTTCACAATCGTGATAGAAGGACAGAGAGCCTGAGAAGCAGGAGAGATAGACAGAGGAGGAGAAGGGACTACATGGCTCAAGAAGAAGGATCTGAAAAAGAAAAGGAGGGGTATAAGAATGCGAGATAGTTCAGGAAGAAAGAGAAGGAGAGGGAAACTGATGTGACTAAATCAAGCTGTAGAAGATAGTTATAATGGATAAAAAAAATTCTTATGCTACAGAAAGTTATTACATCGAGTGCTACTGTTTGGTAGGATACTTGCTATTGTATGTCCAAGTTGAGTTGGCAATAAAAATTTGAATAACTACACCCAAGTAACCACCCTCTTATAATGTTAACATTAATTCACTCGCATGTCAATTGTTATTAGTTCACATTAAGTAAATTGCTTCCTGTTTTTTTACTAAATGCACATTACGCTTGTGGTTGTGCTAGTTCAACTTGGACATACTATAGCTATTACTATGGCTTGTGGTTGTGCTAGTTCAACTTGGACATACTATAGCTATTACTATGGCTTGTGGTTGTGCTAGTTCAACTTGGACATACTATAGCTATTACTATGGCTTGTGGTTGTGCTAGTTCAACTTGGACATACTATAGCACTATGGCTTGTGCTACATACTATAGCTATTACTATGGCTTGTGGTTGTGCTAGTTCAACTTGGACATACTATAGTTATTACTATGGCTTGTGCTAGTTGTGCTAGTTCAACTTGGACATACTATAGTTATTACTATGGCTTGTGGTTGCTAGCTCAACTTGGGACTATGGCTATTACTATGGCTTGTGGTTGTGCTAGCTCAAGACATACACTATGGACTACTATGGCTTGTGGTTGTGCTCAACTTGGGCTATTACTATAGGACATACTATAGTTATTACTATGGCTTGTGGTTGTGCTAGCTCAACTTAGACATACTATAGTTATTACTATGGCTTGTGGTTGTGCTAGTTCAACTTGGACATACTATAGCTATTACTATGGCTTGTGGTTGTGCTAGCTCAACTTGGACATACTATTATTACTATGGCTTGTGGTTGTGCTACTTGGGCTACTTGGTTGTGCTAGCTCAACTTAGACATACTATAGTTATTACTATGGCTTGTGGTTGCTAGCTAGTTATTACTATGGCTTGTGGTTGTGCTAGCTCAACTTAGACATACTATAGCTATTACTATGGCTTGTGGTTGTGCTAGTTCAACTTGGACATACTATAGCTATTACTATGGCTTGTGGTTGTGCTAGCTCAAGACATACTATAGTTATTACTATGGCTTGTGGTTGTGCTAGCTCAACTTAGACTATTACTATGGCTTGTGGTTGTGCTAGCTCAACTTGGACATACTATAGCTATTACTATGGCTTGTGGTTGTGCTAGTTCAACTTGGACATACTATAGCTATTACTATGGCTTGTGGTTGTGCTAGCTCAACTTGGACATACTATAGTTATTACTATGGCTGTCATAGACCAGTGCACCACCTGAAGCCAGCTGTTCTTACGGTCCGATCAATGCAACATGATAAGATGGCTATGACTGTAATGTCAATTCAGACTCTGAAGCTGCATCTGAATCATCCAAAGGATTTTAGTTAGAATTAGACATTAATTATTACATCACATTAATGCAACTTTGATCGCAGCAGTAACTTCAGTTGAAATTTTTGCCTCCAAATTAATTTAACAAGAACTGGTTACTTTATTTTCTGCACACATCAGCTAGTAGCCCATTTTAGGCATTTGGCTCTACTGAACTTTCCCCAGACTTAAAAAGTGGTGTAGGAGCACATTTTTGTTCAATATACCCTTTCATTGAATCATTTAATTTGAAATTGGTCATGTGTAACCTTTGTTTTACAATCTTTGCTACGATCGTTAGTACATTGATAAATACAATGAATAGAAAAGTGTTTGATGAAATGTTGATGATGAATTAAATCATGAAAATGTTGTACAAAAGTTAGCATTTACTTTTATAGGTAAGCAAATAGAAATAAAAATTGCATGTGGCAAAATGACTATGTCTATATATAATCTGGCTCATGCAATGGCCTGCTCCATTATGCAACTTGTGAAAATGAGTGTGTGCTTAGTTCTTGAATGTTCTTAACCACGCCCCTAGCAGTTTACATAAGGGTGTAGTTTCTCCTGGCATAGATTAAACAATAAAAATCATAGATGTAAGTTCTGTGTTCATAACAGAAGCAGCTAGCAGCAAAGACACTCACCAGTATATATTTTCAATGCAAAATTCCAATTTCAACACCCAGTTAACTTTTCAGTATAAAGCAAGACTACTGCAAGTAGCAAAGAAATTAGTAGCACACATGATTGCAACATTACAACAGGGTGCATTACACACAAGAGCTAGTATCTACGCAGAACATTGCGATTTAAAAAAAATAATAATCCCAACAGTCAATAAGTAGCACAAAAAAGGTTTTAAATCATCCATCCGAGTAAGTTTATGTCTATAAATCAACGGTTAATTGTCAGTGTTCTCCAAAATCAGAGCATGACACACACAGATAGACCGACAGATGGGCAGAAAAACAGACAGGACGATTATTATAACTTTCTTGCGCATGCATGTTGAGGGTTAATGAAACAGTGTAATATTACTGTTCCATTAATCTTCTGTCTCTGATTATATCAAACTATTGTAATAGAATTTTTTCTCTTTTTAAAGCCAACAGTGTTAATTAAAACTTAACCTGATGTTTCGACTTCTTGCCGAAGTCCTCTTTAGCGGTAAAGTGAGGTCGAACTCTCCATGATGATATAATACACAATGTAAACAGCAAGATTTCTAGAGGGTACGCTTTTTATATCCTGGTGGGTGATTCTATTACAGCATAGACAGCCAGCATCCTGGAAGCTCTAAACCTATGTCTCTGTTAAACTTGTTGTTGTCGGGTGTCATCTGTGTGTGTAGAGCTTCCTTGATCTTTAACTCACGATTCTTACTGGTTCTGTCTACAACTCTTACAGCTGCAACCTCAATGTACACATCATTGTCTCCTGCATCAATTATTACAGGATCGCTGTAACTAGGATTTCTTAGAGTTATAGCATAGTAGTATCAGCTTCACCTTCACTCAAGATGTCCTTGGTGTTCCCAGGTGACAGACTCATGCAGTCCACTTACAGCGTAGACCAGATTCTGATTGACTTAGACATGGTCTAGCATTGAGACTTTCTTGTGTCAAACATTGCGGTGAATCATCATGAATTTGCAAATCTTGGAAACAGGTTAGCTGGCGTAATGTATACATTGGGTGTGGCACTTTGACCAGAATATGCAAGCTCAATCTTATCAGGCAAGTGGAAACCAAACAAACTTCTTGTAGCAAGATGCTGATAGTGTACAACCTACTGTCTCTGCTGGAGCGCATTCTTGGTGCAGGTTCAAGGTCAGAATAATGATGGCTGGCTTGTTAATTTTCTATTTGCTTCTACTGCCAAGGCTAGTTCTCTTTAGCATGTCTAAATTTGATATATCTACAAGTTGACAATCGCATGAAGATATTTGCCATGTGATCTGAGCTAGGTAGAAGTATTCTCTTCAAGTCATTCCGTATCCAATTTTTGCCATATCACCTTTAATTAACATCTTTGTTTCTTTTCTGTTCTCTCGTAATGAACATTTTTAATATACTAATGTTAATGAAACAAACTTAAACTGAGATTAGTTTGATAACATTGGCTATGTGCTTAATGTCTAAAACAACAATGTAATATTTAATTGAATCTTAAGATCAACTTATTAGAAATCTGTTGTTTAATATATAGCTAGCAAATATCATGAGCACACAAAGTTACTTATATGAATATTTACTTTAAAAATAGTATTTTATGAGATGTAAAATTAATACTGTGATGCTATAATTGATTTAAGGTGTTACAACTAATGTAAAATCATTGTAACCAAATTGTATTGGTATTTATATGCATTTCCAGTTTTAGTTATTTACCTAGATTTAGATTTGGACTACAAGCATAGTACTTTAAACAATGTTATAATACAATTCAATTACATTCTATTATTTGCAGAAAACTACACTATATTCTTTCGAGCTCTTCGTCCAGATGATAATATTCATAAATCAGAGCTACAAAAAGATACAATAAAAATAATAGATGAATTCAGTCAAATTCGTGATGGCTTGCACAAACACATTAAATATAATACAGAGGCCATTGATGACCTACGATGGACTCTAAAAGATTGGATACACTGTGGAACTATTGAGAAAAATGATCGTTTTCAAAATGTCACCAAAGATGCTTTGGAAGATTTTAATTTCAGTAGATTATGGTGCATATTCTCCAGCTACTGTTCTTTCTTTAATTTCAGGCTCCTTGAACGTGTTATATCAAATACTGATTATGAACATGGCACGTTAATGATAGATAAATACAAAACAAAATTTGCTGATTACGTCAAGAGAAGAGTAACTCAGTGTCCATCAAACATCGGGATGAGAGGGAAAGATCACATTGAATTGTTTGTTAAACTAGACAAGCCTTATGCCAATTGTAGAATGGAGCACCTCAAAAAACTTGGTGAAGACATTTGTGAGATACTCAAAGCTGAGCCAGAAAAGCTACAATTAGAAGGAGTTCAGAATGGCTGTATTTGTGTTACTTTTCACTTGCACAAATCAGCAGTACCAGATGGTTTCTCTTTAACAAGACAGCAAATTCAGCAACTTATTAGTCTTCGATATGATACTGCTAAAATACTGAAGTTAGTCTGTGGAAGAGAACATTATCCCATTAATGCTCCATATGTCAGTAAGTCAGAATCGTAAATATTTACTCTGTAAATTATTGCACTTTACATTCTGGCTTAAGTTAATCATGGTAATATCCTTTGTATATAGAGAATGATTCTAATAACTGGTATGAAACTAAAGTGCCAAGTTAGGTAAGATCTACTGCTTAATTTTATATAAATTCTACTTTCTAAAAGAATTTTTTTTTTATTGTTCCCTTAGAAAGAACTTAAAGCATCTGTGTATGAATTTGAACATGTGTGCCATAAACATTCAATGAAACTTAAATGTCACTCAAAAATGCACATGGCCGCATCCAATGGAAATCTAGGAGCTTTAAAGAATTTAATTAAAGCATCAGATTACTCTGTCATTCAATTAGATGAAGATGGGAATGCAGCAATACACTGTGCTGCACTGAATGGACATTTAACTATAGTCGAATATCTCATAGAAGAATGTCAGGTGGATCACACTACACTGAATGCTAATATATGCTCACCTCTTCATCTGGCTGCTACAACAAGCAGTTTAGACCTGATTGAATATCTTGTGAAAGAGAAAGATCTTGATCCATTATCTCCAGATATTTATGGGTGGACTCCAGTACATTATGCCACTGCAGCAGGTCATTTAGAAGTAGTTCAGATGTTATCAGAAAGTCCAGATTCTAGACAACACTTGATGGAGAATACACTAAGTTACAAAAGCATTGAATACAACATTGCACACATTGCCATTAATGAAGGACATATTAATATAACTGAATACTTTATGTCTGTCAATACATCCACTGAAGACGCTTTGTCCTTGCTATTATCCGTGTATCATTTAAGTATAATTAAGTATCTGTTAGAAACTTTTATATACACTCAATTGAGTAAACAATGTGCTCTATTTACTGCAGCTGCTGCAGGCAAAGTAGACTCAGTGGAGTATTTAATTGATACTCACAATTGTGACCCTTCTTTAAGAAATGATCTTGGTAATACTCCACTTCATGTGGCAGCAGCTCATGGACAGCTCAATGTAGTAAAGTTCCTTATTGAGGAAGAAGTCTGTGATCCAAATGTAGTAAATGAATGCGGATCAACTCCTCTTCGTTCATCTAGTGAAATGGGACATACAGCAGTAGTCAAGTATCTAGTAGAATCTCATTATTGTAGTCCCTATGAGAAAACTCTGAATCGTGACTTACCAATACATAGAGCAGCCTTACGTGGACAACTTCAGGTTATAAAATATTTTATTGAAGACATGCATATTGATCCAACTGTAAAAGGAGAAAATGAATGGTCAATTCTACATTACGCTTGTCAAAGTGGCATAGTTGAAGTAGTGCAGTATATTATTGACAATCAGTGTGTGGATCCTATGGTTAGGAGTAATAAAGATACGCTACCCATACATGTAGCAGCTACTAACGGTAGACTAGCAGTCTTAAAATATTTCCTTGAAGACCTAAAGTTTGATCCAAATACTAAGGGGCAGTATGATTCGAGTCTTTTACATTATGCCAGTTCAAGTGGACAGTTGCATATTATCAAGTATCTCATTGAAAACCAGTACATCAATCCTATGACAAGAAGTTCAAGTGATGATACTGCATTACAAATAGCATCAATTTATGGAGAGTTGCCTACAGTTAAGTACTTCATAGAGACTTTGCATCAGAATCCTTTCATTAGAGGAATGATGGGAAGGACACTTCTACACTTAGCTAGTGAAGGTGGTCACTTGCTTGTAGTCAAGTATTTAGTAGAAATTCATCATTTAGATCCTCTAACTCCAGACACAGACAATGACACATGTCTCCATATCGCAGCGATAAATGAAAAATTGAACATCATAAAATATTTTATTGAAAATCAACAATACAGTCCAAATGTTTCAGGATACAATGGCTACACTATTCTACATGCAGCATGTGGATATGGAAATATAGAAATTGTTAAGTTCTTAGCAAACCATCCCCTTGTGGATGTCACAGCTACTAACAGATACAACAATACACCAATTCATATAGCAGTATTGAATAATAAATATAACATTATGAAATACTTCATAGAAGAATTAAATATTGATCCTAGTGTATCTGGCCAGCATGAAAATACTCTCTTGCACTCTGCTAGTGATATGGGTTTGCTAGATATAGTCAAATATTTAAAAGAGACTTGCCATTGTGATCCAATGGCTACTAATTCATATAACAATACTGCTCTTCACCTAGCTGCTATGAGTGGAAAACTTGAAGTTGTTAAATACTTCATAGAAAACTTGAACCTTTCCCCAAATGTTAGAGGTGAGAATGGTGAGACACTCGTTCACATGGCCAGTGCTAGTGGTCACCTTGATGTAATTCAATACTTAATAGAATTCCAACATTGCAATCTAATGGTCTCTGACAACTTCAATCAAATGCCACTTGATTTAGCAGAGCAGCATGACCACTCCCATGTTGTCAGTTACTTGCTAGAGAACTTGGAGTACTTTATGACTATGGAGAAGTCATTATCAGATTCTCAGCCATCTGGTTGCATTTTAAAAGACATACTTCTCAATACTGAAATTGAAGCTACTAGAGATACTTCTTCCTCACAGCTTCCAAATTCTCGATCACAATATAAAGAACATGATGCTAGTGATATTCTGTATAATGTTTCTACATCAATAGAGCGCTCTAGTGATAATATTAATCCATTGTATGAGAAGATCAGCAGTACTGAGGAATACACTGAAAAGCCAGATAGTGTTCGAACCCCCTAAAATATGAATATTCTTCTTTAGCAAGTAGACAACATTTTCTGTAATGTAGTATATAATATTCTTTCATTGACTGCTGTTTTAATAAACAAGTGTTTTGGCCAGTTCCTCAATACAGTTATTGTGTTGCCATTTTCTTTAAACATTAAATCATAAAAGTTGTACAAAATGGTGGTAACTATTGACAGATATCATGAACGCTTATTGAGGTATAAGCTCTAAATTGGCAAAGGGTCAATTATTTGTATGCTTTGCTTCAAGTCTTTCTGAATGTGTTTAGTTGACTTACAAGTCTAAACGTTTTCAGAATGGCAAATAATTAATTAATTAAATAATTGTAATGTGATTTATAAAGGTAAAACATTTGGATGTTTTTATATTATATGGATAACAGACTCTCAACACCATTTTTTCCACTGATAAGGTCAGTTTGGGATAAAAATCATTTTGTTTTGCCAAAGTTAATTGTACATAACTAATGGTTGTAAGTCATTTAATTTCAATGCAAATTAAAATTACGAAGCAGGTAAATACAGATAGCCCTAAGACAATCAGTATTTTGTCGTGATGACATGCTAAGATTTGGAGAAGAAACGTGTAATACATAAGTATTGAGTGTACGTGGAGATTTTCTCTGTCTGAAAACTGTTAAGAGTCACATCAAAAACTCTCCTTACAAGACTATAACTGTGGTAAGCTTTTTGTATTATTATAAGTAACAATGTTATCATATTATACAGTTTTGAGTAGCTGCTCCATTACCTACCTGAGAACTTGCAACAATTGATGGATAAGAATCTCACTGGCACACATTGTAAATAGTAGAATAGTCCTTGACTGAACATTACATCGTATAGACTATCAGCTATTTTACCTTCAATTTAAAGAAGTCAAACAATATACATCCTACTCTGAAGTGCTATATATAATTTCCTCTATGTACTTCTTATTTATATAAGTAGCTAATATGTAGCTTAGTGGGTGGGTTTGATCTATAAATACTTTAATACTATAAGTGCCTATCCTACTTGTAATATTGAATCAAAACAATTATGCAGGAAATCTTCTTTCAAATACTCGTACTCATTGGAGTTACTGGATAGCATATTTAAATTTACAATAATAAATATATATTATTATGATTTGATGGTATATAATAAAAACTGTATAGCTTAGAATAGCTAACACTCTCAGAGTGTGATCAGCTAGAAGTCAACATTCCTACACTCTCTCAAAGTGTGATCAGCCAATAGTCCATTCCTAACATAATCTGTTTTAGAGCAAGATCAGATACAAGTTATACGAAGTGTGCTTCTCCCAGATGAGCTAAGTAAAATGAAAAGTCAGGTGAATGGTGAAGTGGAGTGTTGTCATACAGTAGCTATATGTCTTACTTGTCCTTACCCACCTGACACTTCATTCTACCCATAATATTAACTCCATTGATAAGAGACTCTTATTCACATCTGTTAAATTAATTTATCAGCATTATTTCTGACAAAAACTTGCCACCTGGAATATCTGGTTTCTATTGTTGGCAGTTTCTCTTCAGAGAGTTAAAAGTTATAATAAAGCTTCTTGTAGAGTATAGGGTAAGTGTCATTCTTATGAACAAATAGGTGTAATACAAGTAAACTTGTACTATCCTTATAGAGTTTATATAATCAACAGCTACACTGTTATGTTGCTTTTGATAAGTAAACAATTTATGAACTGCAAGCATTCATGTCATGTGAAGGCTAACAGGATATATTGAGGCTAATAGACAGAAATGATGACAACTACATATTCTCGTTAGATGTATTCTTTCTCATTCACAGGCAGAGAGAATACATCTAGTGAGTAAAGTAAGGCTGAGAACGAATTTGTGAACTACCTACCCTATAGCATAAAGTACAGGAATACAAATGCTATACCTCTGTCAGTCAGTGTCCCTCACATGTGTGTCCCACACATCAGTGTCTCACACATCAGTGTCCCACACATCAGTGTCCCTCACATGTATGTCCCACACATCAGTGTCTCACACATCAGTGTCCCACACATCAGTGTCCCTCACATGTATGTCCCACACATCAGTGTCTCACACATCAGTGTCCCACACATCAGTGTCTCACACATCAGTGTCCCACACATCAGTGTCCCACACATCAGTGTCCCTCACATCAGTGTCCCTCACATCAGTGTCCCACACATCAGTGTCCCACACATCGGTGTCCCGCATATCCTGTCTTAATACTGTATTTTTTAACTTGTCTAGCAAACTTTCGAGTTCAACTTCTTCCACTTGATTTGTCTGATTTGTCTGCCTTTTGCCCAATCTTGATCAAAAAATGCCTGAATCCAATCTCAGCCAAACAATGATGGACAATTTCCTTTTGCTATGAAAAGTATCAGGTCTTTTGTCACACCTTCCACTGAAGCATTCACAGTAGCTTGACCAGAGAGCTCCAAAGTTGTCCACGCAACTTCTTTGTTGTTGGCTGTGTTCCTGTGATGTGACAGTTACTGCCGCTCCAGTATAGATTTCCATTTGCACTGGCTGCTTGCCTTCCCACTCGTATATTGTTCTCTAGCAATATGTTTAATCCTGATATTTCATTCTCACTAGAAGGTTTTGCTTCCTCCCTGATTTGCTTTTGGGATTGTGACCTGGAAGTTTTTCTTGCCACATACTTGGATCTGCAAGCTTCTTTAATGTGACTTTCTTTGCCACACTTAAAAAACTGTGCAGTCTAAAACCTGCACTGCTCAGGAGTATGGCCTTGTCTTCCACAGTGATAGCAGCTATGCTGTTTGTAGCTTGTGGCCTCCTCCTTCCTTTCTGAAGGTTGTTTACTCCTTGGGTTCTTGTTTCTGACCCATGTGAGCACTATCCATTTCTGCCATTTCCATAGCACTTGCTTTTTCACAAGCATCTGTGAGCACGAGGTCAATCTCCTTCAGGGGCTCTTTCCTTATAGTTTCACTTGCAAGTCCACAAACTAGCCTGTCTCTCAACTCTGGCTCCAAGAAATTGTCAAATTTACAACCCTTAGCTAGTCTTCGAAGCGCTGCCAAATACTCCAGTACTGTCTCTCCTATCTGTTGACTGCACTGGTGGAAACGGCAAGTCTCCGCTATCACCGTCGGGACTGGCTGCAGATGATTTTTACAGCTTACTAACTCGTCAAAGATCTTGGTGTTGGGCCTGATGAGAGCAAACATATCGCATAGCAATTGATACGTTTGATCACCTACAGTGCTAAGAAGTATAGCCACTTTTTTTCTATCGTAGTAGACTCCGTTGGCAGCCTATATCTCCTTTAGGTTTCAGCATCAAATTTTTGCCATTGTTTAGCATTATTGTTGTGTATCTTTCTGTATTATTAACTGAAGAAGGCTCCACAGAGCAAAAACATCTTGATTAAATTCAACATCAGAAATCTTTGAATATATACCACATATATTTCCGTTTAGTTAATCCAAATGAAATATCATGATTAAAATGCAGAACTTTATTACGCAAAGGCATGCAAACCACAACTGCATGCAAACCACAACTGCATGAGCAATTCTCCCACTGGTGGTTGTCCATCACATTAATATTCCTTCTACTATAAAGCATCGCTTTTCCCCTTTCTCAGCCCATGACCACAACTGTGCTATGGAATCATCTAGATGCGAACCTATCAAGTCAGCTGTATGAGCTTAATCCCGTGTTAGGGCATGATAACTCTAATACATCCAGTTTACCAGCTGCAGATTCATTTCTTGTGAAAATATTGTGCCAAATTCAAATTATTTTCCACCAGCTGCTGATGATATTTTTATCTTGTGATGACACTATACCTTAACAGCTAAGTCAATTTCCACACTCCTTGATGTCCCAACAATAAAGTTTGATGGATATTCTAAGACTCAACACCGTCAGAACTATCAAGTGCAGAAGGATTACAGCCTTCCGATACTTGCTTCATTTCATGCTCATGCTCCTCCCTTTCCTACGATTTGGATTGAGCATGTGTTAAAAACACATTCTTGGGCAGATTCTTAGCAGAGTATAAAATATGTCACCAACATCCTCACCCAATGAAACACTGCCTGGAGGCATTGCATCCCAATTCCCAGAGCAAAAATAAGCGGTAATTCCCTTAATTACCCTAGTTCAAGATGTCTAATTGAGTATAGTCTTCTAAATTTTTCAGTTTTGTCCTCCATATTCAAGCAACTGATAGGTGGAGAGTAACTGGTTGAAAATAAGAGCACTCAGTAAGATGGAATTATAGGATGAAATTATGATGGAATTAGGATGGAAATAGGACGGAAAGAAGAGGCCAAAAAATAAACACCATATTAGGTCTACATCAGTTGCAGAATTTGGTACAAAGGACTTCTCAGATTCACTATTAGTAATAGCAAGCTGTCAATTTTCTTGACTGATTAATCGGAGTAGAACTTCTGGCAAAAACATGAACAGATCAAGTTTTTTTACTCTTTTACACTTAAAAATTCCAATCACTGGATAATTTGCATCAGCCACAACATGTCACTTAACTCTCAAGTTAATACTTTCAATATGCCTATCCCATAACAAGTCAGTATGTGATACATTACAAAACAAGTGAGAGAATGTGAATACTAAAAATTGTAGTGGCAAAGTCAGAGAAAGTCTTCAGCATTAATCACAATGGCAGCTTCTTCAAGGATTACACAGCTTGCTACTGGTAATTGAGCCTGCACTGCAGATCAATCATTTAATCAGCAGTAATGCACTCTTTGACAATGAAGGGTAATTACTGTTACTAAATGTTACCTAATTTTCATGATGAAATATCTTCATCTTGATTATGACATCCTAATATAATAGCTGTGGGCAAACAGGCCAGCATTGATTTAATCCGATGAAATGAAGATCATAGGATACAGAATAAAATAGCTGTAAATTCCAGCAAAGCCTAACTAAATTGATAGCTACTAGCTATAGTAAAGAAGTCAAGCACTTGCTGATTTCAACTGATTAAATGATGACTAACAACATATGATAATAACTGCCAGCATTCAATATACCACTTGGATAATAGAGAAATGAGCTGGAGTCCAGACCTGCATGGAGGAATCTATGCATTGTTGCAGTATGTGTGGCACACCTGTACAGAACTAGCCTCAAGCATAGCTCATAAACTTAATTCTCTAGCTGTACTTGATCTACTCAATTAGTGACTACATAATTGTAAAAAAAAATGTCCCTGTGCTAAATTGTTCAACTTAGCTACAATATTAGTTCCTTTATTACTTGTAATTTATATATACCCCTGTTAAGTAACTAGACCCATAACTGTAACCTTGTAAAATGAGAGTTAAGAGCCTATTCATGATGAGGAGACAGTCCAAGACATATAAATGTAGATGTTGATCAAGTAGGCCAAACTTCCCACCCCCAAAAATAATAAGAACAAACAATATAACTAACCACTACAAATTGAGGAATTTAGCAACTGTCACAATGAAGCACCAAGGGTGTGAACCCTCAGCCTTATTATACACTAGTTAGCTATTAAAAAAGCCAAAACAATAACTTATTTGGAGTAGTATCAACATGAGTATGCCAATATGTATGTTCGCGCACGTCGATATATGGAGCTTGAGCAAGTAGATATGCAACTCATGCACTGAACCTGCAGACGTTAACGCTGTCTTCGTAAGAGAAGTTTAACTAGAGACACTCACCTCACAACGGGGAAACTCCAAGCACTCCGATAAACTGCTGAGAATAATGTAATGCAAAACTACCTCGAGCAGCATAGAAATTATTTGCTCATGTGAATACGGAGGGGGCGCTACCAGCACTCGTAAACTATTGTACTACTTAATAATAACTAGCTTTATCTGAAAAAAAAAGTAAAACAAAAAAATCCTGGCTCATTAGAGGGACTTGAAAGTAAAGTGCAAAATTGTGATGCATGATCTCTGGAGGCTGCCATCTTCAAGATCTGTGTGAAAGAATAACTGACTGACTGACTGACTGACTGACTGACTGACTGACTGACTGACTGACTGACAAATTGAGTACAGTAACCCTCTCGCGTCTAAGCCCCACCCTCAACCAGTCTTACGTCTGAGCCCCACCCCTTAATTTTTCTCTGGTGAAAATACGTAACATTCATTATACTGCGCACGCAGAATTCTGGTAAGAGTCGTTAAGTGTAAATACCAATTGAGACGGTGGGCGTGGTCATTTCTTTTGAGCCTACTCAAAACAGAAGCAGTCACGCCCACAAAACTATTTTTATTGTTGCGAAATACAAGATAACTGAGGTACATAAGATAATGTGAAGGTATCTAGAGGTGAGATGAGCTAGGATGGGAGGTAAACCAGCCCAGAGCTAAAAAGTAGGTGTAGAGTCTCTCAGCATTTCTGCTTTTACTCTAAAAAGCAAACAGGTGTAGGCTTTTGTAAGAATCTTTACTTCGCTTACTATAGGTATGATGTCTCTAAGCATATTTACTTTGGTGAGGTGTGGGGTTGATAGGTATCTTTACTTAATAGGTGTAAGGTTGCTTAGCATCTTTAGCTATGGCAGAAAGGTAGTTCCAAAGTTTATTTGATGTATACTGTTACGATTTTCCTTTCATTAATATGTGTTGAAAGACCAGATAAGAACTTGAGCTTTCACACTCAGCCCATAATACTTTGCTGAAGCTGCTTTTTACCATACAAGGATAGATTATTAATTATACATAACAATTATCTGTATAGTAGCTAATTTGGGATTTTTAGCTCTTTCAATTAAATTTTCATGAAACTAAAATACAATGGTGGAAAACAGAAATCTAATTTTCCCACTTCTCCCACCCCCAATTTCCAGTCAATTGTTAATGTTAATTTTCTAATATTCTTGTGGGATAGATGAACTTTGTAGTAAGAATGAGTGCTCTCTCTGATGAGTGTTCTTCTGTGTCATTGCACCTGCTGTTTGAGATGTAAGTGTAAGAATTGTTATATATAATTTTTTATTTGTAATCATAATTTACCAATTGCCATAATTAGTCATACATACCATACTAATTTCTCCATTGAGTAACACCAAAGAGTGGAAGGAACCTCGCTGCATTGACTGGGCATATTTTTCCCCATAAAACAATATCTGCTCTTTATATTTGGTCTTTTACTCGGTTCAAAAGGTAATATGGTATAAAACAGTTAAACCATGGCAACTCTCAGGATTATTGATAGATAACTGCCCTTGGAATCACAATGGTCATCAATGATAATCCCTCGAATCCATAGTTCAAGTATTACATACTCTGTAACTCCTCAGTATAAGTATATGTAATTACATCATAGCTGTGAATTCCAACTATCTGTTTTGTTTACTCGCAGTTCTGACAATCATAGTCACATTCACCACCACTCTTATTGTCTCAGTTGTATTCCTGTAACACTGCACTACTAGCAGACATACTGTCACATCTAGAACGAAGTAGAAACTGCTTATGGCTTTAAGTTAATCACTCAATTGTTATCACTTGTAATGTTTATGTGCTTTTCTCTGGTTATATATTAATTACTATTATTGTCATTATAGATGTATGCCTGGTATTCCACTCTTCAACATAGTAGTTTTCATTTGGTTGGCTATGTTTCTTTCCAATCTGAAGAAAATCCTTCAAAAAAACAATTCTAGCATTTACCTGGTATTCTCAAGCAAGTTACCAGATATGTTCACTTTCTCCTATTACAAGCTCTCCAAGTAAGTTTTCTTATACTTGTTATGGAGGTCATAACATGAACAAAATTATCATATTTTTTATTATTTAGTGAAATACTCTAGTATTACGCATACATAACTAGTGATGTGCTTGAGCCCAATGGGAAGCGAGCCTAAAACTACACTATTGTTAAACAATTGATTGCAACTTGTAACACTTAAGCTACTAAAAAAGTCATGAGTTTTTAAACTACATATAACCGAAAAGGTGTTTCAATGTCGTAGTAATTACTCGCCACAACTGTTTGAATTAAAAAGCAACAAAAAACAAGCCACGTTATTTAAACATTTTCTTTATGATATTCATTAGCTTAGTAGTACTTGTAATGCACAATACTTTCACACTTAACTGAACGTGCCTACACAAGGCTTACCTTTGTGATTAGTCTAGTAGACAGGACAATGAATTTTCAAGTAAATACTGTTGTGTAGAGGTTATAACTATGACAAATAGCTATTAACTTACCACTGCCACTAACTCGAATAGAAATGAAACTACAGTAAGTTTTGAGTTTTAACTGCACCCGCAAAAGAATTCAAAGTGGATAAACAACTCAATTTCTAGAAAGATACAGGTAATTAACGATAAACCAGAGAATTCTGTTTAGTGAAGTTTGGGATAGGGTCAAACACCGAGCTAACATAAAAATATGAGAAGGGTCAAAGTACAAATGACATATGAACGTCCAAACATATATATATACACTAGTGGTGTGCTTAAGCACAAATATCGAATGAGCCTGCCTAGTTAAAACAAAGGTATTGTTACTACATAATGTTATATATTTTAGCTTAATTCATGCAAAACAGTACAATAGCAGTTGACCGTTAATTTTAGCAAACAAATACCAAATTACATTCTTACCTGAGTAATGGTAACTTCTGTAGTATCAAATTTAAGCCATTATGACTATCTGGATTACCAGTCTCACTTGACAACTAGTTCTCAGCTACATAAAAGAATGACCAGAGTCATTATTGTAATTTTCACTTACAAATATGGGATTAAGTACTTACCTCAGTTCCCCTCAAGTAGTGGTAGCTTCATCAGCATTGTTATTAAGGTATTCTGACAATGATAACTTCTGTAGTATCTAATTTAAACCATCCTGATCACCTCAATTACCAGTCACTGGTGAGAACAAGCTCGCAGCTCTAACAAAAGATAATAGCCAGAGTTATTTTTGTAATGTTGGCTAACAAATACGGAACTATGTACTTATCTCACTTTCTCCCAAGTAATGGTGGCTTCCTCTGTAGCCATTCTGGCTACCATTGGCACTTGACAACCAACTAGTGGCATTTTTAGCAGCCCGAGAAAACGACAAAATTTTGAAATTACATCTGGTAAAGGGTTTTCAATGTAATAATAACCAGTTGCAGTAACTTTTTGGGACTTGAAAAAAAATGGCACCTGCGTGTGTGTTTAAGATCATACATACATATATATCCGATTTTCAATTGTCCACCCCTAATAGTATCTCGCTCGCTTCACTCGCTCAATAACTAGTGTTGTGCTTGAGCACTAATATCAAGCAAACCTGCCAAGATAGGTAACATAAAACTACAGTATTGTTAAAAACAAAAACATAATTTATATTTTAGCTTAGTTCATACCAAACAGTACAATAGCAGTTGACCATGAATTTTAGCAAACAAGTACTAAATTGCTCTCTTACCTGAGTAATGGTAACTTCTGTAGTATACTTAAGCCATTCTGACTTCCTCAATTACCAGTAACTCTTGAATAAGCTCTCAGCTAAGAAATAGGCCAGTGTTATTTTTTGTAATTTTAGTTAACAAATATGGGATTAATACTTGCATCAATTTCCGGAGAGTTATGGTAACTTCTGTAGTATCACATTACAGCTGTTATTGTCTAGCTACCTGAACAAGAAAAAGTCTTCAGCAAACAATAAACTAATATGTTTACATCACCTTATTATTATCTAATTATATTCATGATCCATCCAGAACCACCACAGTCTATAAGTCTATACCATGTCATCCCTGATATATGTGCTGTGAATTGTCTGCCAAAATTAGTTCATTGTAAGTTAAACCTAGCCGAAGCAGACCATGTTACCTGCTTACGGCTTGCTGATAGCTGTGAGATCTACCATACCGGCAAAGCCACAGGTTGCTCGCCTCACACTAGCCATGGGGTGCAAACTTGCTGAAGCTAGGAATAGCTTGTGGTGGCTCTGGTCCTTCGACTCTGTACCAACCTCCAGCTAAGGAGTTCACAAGTCCTGAACGTTAGTCCTTTGAGGCAGATCTACTTTAAGTGAAGAAGCAAGACGACCAGCCAGGCTTCACCTCTCCCAGACTTCCACGAGTACCTCTACTACTTCACTCCAGGACCACTACCCACACCGAAGTCCCAGATATCGATTCTACCAAACAAGATCTTGGATCTCCTGCCAAGTCGAAGTACGAACTCAGCATCAACAGTCACCGATCAACTTGACAGCCAGTGGTCTCACTCAACTCGTCAGTCAGCAGTCTCACTCGACTTGTCAGTCTGTAGTCTCACTCGACTTGTCAGTCGGTAGTCTCACTCGACTTGTCAGTCAGTAATCTCGCTTGACTCATCCAGTCAGCAATCTCGCTTAACTCATCAGTCAGTCAGCAGTCGTGCACTCGACTCGTCAGTGAGTTGGTAGTCCAGCACTTGACTCGTCAGTTAGTCAGCAGTCTCGCACACGACTTGGCAGTATCCCTCGATTCCGGCAGTCTCCATTGACTCCAGCAGTCTCCCTCGACTCAGCAGTCTGTCAGTCAGCAGTCTCACAGTTGATTCCACTCTTCACGAAAATCAGCACCTCTCCCTCCCAAACACAGGTTGCTTGCCTCACACTAGCCGCGGGGTGCAAACTTGCTGAAGCTAGGAAAAGCTTGTGGTGGCTCTGATCCTTCAACCTTGTACCAACTTCCACCTCAGGCATTTACGACTCCTTAACATAAGCTATTCAGACTATCTGAATAGCTTACTGATAATTCTTGACAACATGCTCTCAGCTGCAAAAACAAAAGACTGTCAATTTTAGCAAACAAATACAATATCGCTTTCTTACCTCATTTTCTTGAGTAGTGGTAACTTATGTAGTATCAAATTTAAGCCAGTCTTACTATCTGAATATACCAGTCACTCTTGACAACAAGCACTCAGCTACACAAAAGAAAGACCAGAGTAATTTTAGCTAAAAAATATGGAATTACATACTTATCTCAGCTTCCCTCCGAGTAGTGGTAGCTTCTTTTTACCAGGTCGTACCAACAGCGAGTTTTTTTTTATTTATGTCTGGGAAAGGGTCTTCACTGCCATAGTAATCAGTCGCAGCAACTTTTTGTGACTTGGAGAAAAAAAAAAGCATTTTCGCAGGAATTATGTCACAATTTTGAGCCAAAGTGTTAAAATAAAACTTGCTGTATTATCAGAACAAGATGGGGTCAAGCCTAAAAGGCTGTGTTTTAGGAGGAAAAAGTCCCTGTGCGTGCTTAAGGGTCTTATGTACCATTCATATATACATATTTAAACTAGTGGTGCGCTCGAATAGCGCAAATGCATGGCGAGCGAGCAGACTCTTTTTACAGAAAAATAGGACAGAAATCACATCTAACTGTAGTGCACAGTGTAACCCGTTCCATTCTCAGTTAGCATCAGAGAATCTAAAGTCTCTGATCCGAGACTAAACTAACAGAATTACCTGAATAAACTTCGAAAGCAGTGGCAAAGAAGCGCAGCTTGACAAAGAATTCACAATTGTTTCAAGAAGAGAGTATATAGCTGTAAACTTTTAGGTTGAAACAAAGTTGCGTCTGCAGCAGGATTCTCCGCGCTCGTTAATTGAAAAATACTGGAACTGTGAACGCTTTACTTAACTTACGTAATTAGAAGCGCGGGCGAAAACAGAGGTCTCACGTACCCCATAAACAGATAAATAAATAAATAAATATAGCGAAATCTCAATTGAATTACCCCTGATAGTGACTCGCTCGCTTCGCTCGCTCGCCAATCATATACCATACTCGATTTTGCATCTCTCTCGCTTCGCTCGCTCGCCAATAAGGCAGGCCAATAGAGTTGTATGATATGTGACAGGTGGTGTGCATTTGTGTATTCTCATAGCTGCTTTAATGGAAAGTGAGCTACGGGAATCTTAAAGACTTTGCCAGTCATATGTTTATACAGCTTATACTACAGCTGTGTCATCAACTACATCCAATTAATCACTAAGTAAATTAGGCCTTTTTCCACTAATTAGTCAGTGATTATTATATCTATATCAATTAATTATATAATTATGATTCTATAAAACAAAGCCATTACATTAAGCTCTTTCCACCAGCAATATCAACAACTGGATCATTTTTTATGTCAAGAGTGGAATAATAACTTTAAATGACATTGTGCAGGTCATAGTACTACTCTTAGTAGATTATAACACAATTCATTTGTAACAAAATTCCTGTAGTAACAATCATTTCAAAGCATTCTGGTAGCTACACATACAAGGACATGACAAGATGGCATATACATATTTATGAGTTTAACACTTCGAGGCATTTGATGAGGTCATTACATTGGCAGTTAAGGCTTTTCAATTCAGGGGGGAGGTGGTAGAGCAAGTTGTATTTAATTTTCTATTTCACAAAAACAAAATATACCTTTTCTTGTAATTTACAAGACTACGAGAAGTCATTTGACCTGACCTGAAAGCAATTATGGGTTAAATGACATGGCTATAGGAAGCAAATTTTGAGTACTGAGGCTTTCCTGTGTACTTTCAATTAACTTGACAGGGGCATGGGGCTGAGCCCTCTTCCAAACTTTGGAGAGCTCCAGCATTTCTAGCCCAACCCCTCAGCCTCCCTGAAATGTATTTCACAGGTTAGATATGAAGTAGTCTGCAAACCTTTGTGAAGTGATAGAAGTTCCAGTGCAAGCAGTCAATAAAGAGTAATCTGTGCTAGATATCCATGCCCACCACCCACAGCAGGGGAACACTTTAACTAACTTACACAAGTAGAATCCAGTGAATACAGGGGTTTCATGAATATGAAAAAATAAATAAATATATAACAGTGGAAATTGAATTGCGTTACCCCTGTAAGTGTCTCACTCGCTTCAAGTTGGGTAACAATCACTGCCATAAATGATCCAAAAAAAAAAACAGGTGTCACATACGGTATTGAATTACATCTTGCCCTGCTAACACTGCTATTAGCTTACTCTAAACCGTATTATTAGTCAAATATTTAGCGTTACTTTTGCATAAAATGATATTAGTTGTTTTATACCATAATCTATTTTCAGACATTTTGAATCTCAATTATTCATCTGGATTTCATTTTATTATGACCTCCTCATTTATGCACTCGGCTTAAACAAGATATTCATATCATGTAAATATAGCAAGTGTTGCAAAGTATCCTCCTATCAGAAGCAAATGAATAGTTTTATACGAAGAAAAACAAACTGGGAAATGAGACAAAGTATTGTTCTAGCTCCAGAAATGAGTCCAACCCAGGATTGTGGTGCTCTTCTATTAGGAATAGTATTGGTGTGGATTATTAATAAAAGAAAACGGAAGCAGCCTTATTTACAGTTTCAGGAGAGAGGTTATCATAACAGCAAATTGACATTGGCAAGGTAAGTAGATTACATGCAAGTTTTGGTCACTAACGTAATGAGTGATTTCCTTAATTTACTGATAGAGGCTCAATGGAAGTCAGAAAGCTAATGGCTAAACTTCACCCTAAATATAACATGCTAATCCTATTTAATACATTTCTTAAAAGGATATTTGTCAACAATATGAGGAATATTCAAAAATTAATACTTCCTAAACTACTTCTACTGGCTGGTGATGTGGAGTTGAATCCAGGACCATATGATGCAGGTATGTATTACTCTATTGTTGTTGTTGTGTTGTTGTTTTTCAAAAAACAGTAGCCAATAGCAAAATTTGGAACCAGGCAGCAAAAGGTGTTTAGCCCATACCAAATAATTAACTATTTCCTACCCAGATGTGGACATCTCGACATTGTAAAAAGTAGGTCACATGTTATCCCTATGTTCCATAAATCACTCAGCAAACTTCACTTCAATCAGGAGCAAGTCGAAATGTGGGGGGAGGGGTGAGGGGGTGGGATTAATTAGCTCCATGCATGGTATAATTCTGTGCTAAGCTATATTCCAACAGTTACATTTTAGCTCCATCACTTGGCTACAGTACACCAGGAAGCATAATTTAACGGAAAATGTTTTTCTCTCTTGGATAGAGATGCTGGGAGGCAATTATTGTAAAGAAGTGATAAGTGGAGGTGCTGGGGCCACCACAATTTCAAAGTTAGTTGCTCTTTTGCCCCCTTTTTCTCTAACCCATGTGGAGGTAACGTTTTCTAAGATGAATTTCTTTCCAACATTTTTTTTTCATTTTCTAAGCCAGTGGCTGCAATACTATAAAATGTCAAAAGTGGAGGGGTGCTGAGCCCTCCACAGTCAAAATTGGGAGGCAGTAGCTGCCCTTCAATAGGCTGTCTCTGACATATCTGAATTTTTGTGGATGTCTTACAAAATTACCGAAGTCATTTTCTATTCGAATTAGTGGCAGTGGTAAGATATCTTCACTTTTACGCTGTTTGTCATAGTTGTACGTCCTGGCAACAATATTGTTTTAAAATCATTGTCCAATAGTCAAGTCACCAAAGTAAGTTGTGTTTTTATTTCCAGTGAACTGGTAAGTGTGAAATAGTTGTGTGTTACAGCTACTGCTAAAAAGCTAAGTAATAGCAAAAGGATAACAACATTTGACTAATAAATACATATTAACTGCCTTTATACAACCTTTTGCTTTTACTACAGCTATAAGTTAGGGCTAGACTCAAAGTTGTGCAGTAATTCCTTAGAAATTGTGGGGGAACTCCCATTGATAGCGAACCACTGCCATCACATGCTTCTTCTCAAGTTTAGCATGTACAGTCTGTCAACTCCCCAGGTTAAGGCGCTCTATAGGTTAGTATAGTCCTTTGGACAGAGATAATTCCACTTACATAAAAATGGGTACACTGAGCTTTAGGATGGTGGTTGGTATATATATATATATATATATAATACTTATTACATGAGTCAGAGTGTGATATGGCGAAATATTTCACGAGCAGGCTAATTTATTTTCACAAGCCAGAGGCGAGTGAAAATAAAGCCTGAAAGTGAAATATCTTGCCATAACACTCTGACAAGTGTAATAAGTGGTTTATTCCACACTAGATATCTTCACTACTGTAGTTAGTACTAGATGAAGGGTAACTCACAGCCATAGTTGGTTGTAGGGGCTACCCACTCCCCCAGCTGATATTTAGCAGCTGCTCTAACCCTTTTGAGTAGGGTAAAGAGCATGGTACACCAGAGGAAGGTAGCTGTAAAACCGAGAAAATTGAATAGTTTGGCCTGTTGCTATAACTACAGGGGTAATGAGCTTGCGCAGTATAGCGTGAAATAACAGCGTGAAATATCGTGAGTTATTTCACGGGTCGTGTACCTAAAAATATCATTGTGAATATATCTAGGGTGGAATAAATATATGTGACAGGCTCTGCGAAAACCAGGCATTTCGGGCAAAAATTGAAATTGAGATATAGGCTCCAGAACTAAGTCATCCGCAAAAATTCTTTCTTTCTCCTATTTTTGTTTTTAGTCTTAGTGACCCTTACTCTAAGTCTATGCCAAATTTCAAATGTCAAAACAACTTAAAAGACCTCAAGCGTGCTGTGGAAAGACAAGCTACTTTTTATTCTCTCTCGTTCTCGAAGTACAATAAACGGGGAATGGGTGGAGTTTCAAACAAGCAGCTAAAAAAAATGGCATAGCTTTGAGACTATTGCATGCAATCTACAGCTTACCTCTGGTTGAAAGTTTACTCCTACATCGAGTAGAGTAGCCAAGGATTCCGACAAGACAGGCTCTGAGACGCTCTGAAAGCTAAAAAGAACTCTACGCAAAACTTCGTTAGTTGCCGTTAAAAAGCGGCTGCACAATTTAATTGCGTATGCGGAGTACGCCGTTAAGTATACGGAAACGTTAATTATACCGGAAGTGGAAATTCAATTTATGTTTTCACGATTTCTAGTTCAATTGCTTTGCTGAATACAGCCCAATTCAACTGCCAGTTTCTGTGCGAGTCAAAGGTTTTACCCTCCAGTATTTTAGCACTAAGTTGAGATAAATTGTAGCTTTTTATTAACATAAAAAACTCATTTTTTTTGGTTTTCCAGAAATGCCTGGTTTTCCCAGAGCCTGTCACATATATTATATAAACTAGTTGAATGGGACTTTCACAAATCTAGGTACAGCCCCACTGATGGCCTTCTTTAACCCTCGAAGGACCAGGTATGCCAACTTAACAAGGCGCAACGAAATACAGCAAGTGCAGCCGATGGCCCGTTAGAGCTTTCAGCCTTGCCCACTACTCGCACAAAAGAGCGCACGCCCGCAAGGTGTCTTTCATGGTTTGACAGAGGTTGACGACGATATTGACTTACACCTGCGTACATTATATAATGTGGACCATAGACAGGAAGTATGTGGTTATGAAATGAATATCATTATGCATACGTAAAGGTAAAGGGTGGTCAGGTAAGTTAGGATTGAGTATTACTCGAGTGTTCGGATGCCAGGGCCGTTCTGTTCAGGAGTAGAGTCCTGGACACTAGCTGTAAAAAACAACAGATGTTTAAAAAAATATTTAGGGTTGCTCTAAAAAGTAGGAATTTTAAAGCCATAGTGTTAATTCGAAAAATGAGTATTACAAAACTTGCCAAAATTGAGAAAGGTGATTCTATGCCCCTAAATCACTGCCTTGCCATTTGTCAACTTCAAAACTTCAGAACTTGCCATTTGTCAACTTCAAGAGTTCTGAAAGTTGTCAAACACATGGGAGTTAGCTTGACTTTAGTCTTTCTTGATTCCCAGCTTATTCGAGAAATTCTAAATTTATTTTAAAATTTATAAAGTTTTTTTTTATTCTTCTTTTTAATTTTTTTATTTAAGGCAGTGACTTAAGGATTCTCAATTTGGGAAAATTATGTGATGTTCATCTTTTAAACTAACACTTTGACTTTAAACCTTTTTTCCATACTTTTAAGAGCAACACTAAAATGAAAAAAGGCCTGGCACTCATTCAGCCACATGTGAGCTACATAAAATGACGTCAAAACTTGGAAGGTTAGGATGCTTCTACATGAAGCAACTGTATGCTAGTCATTTAAGGATGAAAACAGAAGCGTCGTGGACCTATGTGGGGAAATTGCTACTGATTTATGCTATCAGTAACCTCAGAAATGCATACAGTTTTCTTCTGGGATGGCTCAAGGAGGAGAAGAAGTTGATATGGAGAAACTGAATTTTTGAAAATTTTATAATTTTGATTGTGAATTATTGTTGACTGAAACCATGGATGTAATGTGAACTGAATTTTGTATTACCCCTATGGGAACAGGTAGTCAACACTATATATATATGTATGCAGAGGGTAGGACTCCAAATGGAATTGGTGCAGCCATTATAACCTCATTCACTTTACCACACCCACTCATTGATTAAATTAATGAAATTAAAAGACAATAAAAGAGTGTATTTTTTTTATTTTTAAGTCTATACTCTGAGTCTTCAATAAATTCAATTTCTACTGCTATTGCTCCAAATAATAAACCAGTAATGAACTTCATTTGGATCGAATTTAGGAGTGGGCAATTGAAAATCGGATATACATTCAATATATATGTATGGATTGTACATATGCAACCATTTTGGGGGAAATCGGCCTAAATGCGGCATCTAAAGTTTTCTTTTTTTTCTTATACCAGTAGGTTGCATGGGGTCTTGGGGTTCTGTCCTCCTAATTTGGAAGCTGTAGCACAAGTCATCTTCACCATACGTACTACAACACTACAGTCTTTTTGCTAAACTTATTATTGCTGATTTCAAAAAAATGTCGCGTAAGGGAGTTGCTAAAGCCAATAGATTTTATAGCAACACTCCGTACACTAGTCCAACTGGCTAGTGTTTCTAGCCTCATAGCATGAGTTCTAAAGCTCGCCAGACCTTACAACTGCGCCATAAGATAGAGCTAACTGACGTTTATCCATTACTGCCGTAAAAAAATTTACCCTAGGATAGTGAAAAAAATGGTTCGCCGCTTTTAGGCTGGTTTTCCCAAAACCGGTCACATATGTCCTTTAAACGCACGTGTGGTCCCTTTTTCTCTTATTTTTTACTTACACCCGGTTTCTTGTGATACTAAAGCATTAAGCTAGTCTTATTTTAGAATTGAGCTCAAAGCTGTGTGATAAATAAGCCGCAAAAACCTGCAACAAAATGGTTTCTATGGTATTGATGACACTTTATCAGACCAGAAATTCAAACTCGACCATTTCTTAGTGGCAGAGTGTTTATTTTACCGGGAGCTACTGGTCATTATTAAAACAGGACTACTGAACTTAGTAGAGTAAATCATTATAATTTTTTGTCATTCTATACTGTTTTGCATGACCTAAGCTAAAAAAATAAGTAACAATACTGTAGCTTTAAGTAACCTAACTAGGTATGCTTGCTCAATATTGGAGCTTAGGCACACCACTAGTCCTATAGGGTAATTATATTTTACATTCTTTACAAACACTATAGTTCTACTGGCAAATTTGGTAAAGGATCTAGCTTCAGTGAGGTCTAAGTATATGGAGTTTGGTGTTCAACTTGGAATTCCTATGGGGCACCATTGAAACTTTTAAAGTGGACAACAACAATGACTCTGGGAAAATATTTCATCAGATAATTCATTACTTGTTGACCAACACTCCTGAGAGTTTGTGGTTTGAGAAGGTGTATTCAGCACTAGAAGGAGTAGACAATAAAGTTTTAGCAAATACTGTCAAATCAACTTATATGAAGACTTCACTAACAGGTAAAAGTTATCTATTTAGTCAACCATTTCAAAATTCAGCTATACCTATGTGTATTTATTTCCCTATGTATACAACATTTACACCGATTCACTCATTCTCGGCTGAAATAATTATAATAATAGCAAATTTAATGTTCTGACAACCAATATTATTAATTAAAACTTATCCTAATGCTTCCACTTCTTGCCAAAGTTGGCCCGTGAAGAGGACTTTGGCAAGAAGTAGAAATGTCGGGTTAAGTTTTAATTTATATAATACTGGCTGTCAGAACGAGAATTCCAAGTTGAGGGTTCACATTTTTCCTTTATACTGTTGAGTAGTACTGCTTGCTGCAGTCTCATACTCATCAGACCACCACCAATTATGTGCCGTCAGAAACACCTCTCCCTCTGGAGAGGAGCCATGATTTGTGGATTGAAAAGGCTTTATCATCACAATTATGTAGTTTGTATGAAGGGTCAGAACTTGATAATAGTCATTTTAATTATTGTATGTTACTGAAATATCATATGTATTGTTTAGTGCCTGATACTACAAGAAATTCGCACTGCATATCAGTTGATGCTACCTCAAATTCAGAAGAAAGAGACGAAAACTCTGTAACAAACTCAATGTCTTCTTCAAAGGATGAAGAAATTCTACATAGCGAGGGTCAGTTTAGTAGCTGTAGTGTAGTAGATGAAGAAGTATATTAAAAGCACATTAGTGAACTATGATAGCTAAATTTTAACATCGTTAGGTATGCCGGTAGATATTAATAAAGGGAAATCTATGAATTTAGAACACGTTCAAACTTAAGAGAGACCTGAAGATTACATTAGTACCTAATAAAGCAGATGTGCATTCAATTTAACTTGAATGGGCTCATACCTAGGTTACGACTGTCTGTCCAAGTTGGGTTGGCCACACAAAAAACTTCAACAATTTTCATCAAAGGCAGCTCACATCCAGGAGTTGCCCTATTGAAAATTTCTTGCCCGAGCAAATTGAAATGTCAAATCAGTTATCCTCCAAAATGAAAAGGATATGCAATTCTAAACTCAATACAAAGTTTATAGAAATACAAAAAGCCATGTTTCCTGCAGTACATGTACAAAATTGGTCATGTGCATTGGCTACATTGATCACGTGAAAGCTCCTAATAAGAGCGTGTCTCTTTTCAGGAGACTGCTTTTGCTCTGTACCAGTAGAAGCTGTGTGCATGTGCAAAGAAACATTTTAGACGTGGTCTTATAACAGCAAGAGATTTTTTTATTTCCTATTTGTTTCTACTGCTAAAGCTCAGATCTCTTTAAATAGTCTAAATTTGATACGTTAAGTTCACAGCTCACATGCAGATATTTGCCATGTGGTATAAGCTAGGTTCACATATTCTTTTCAACACATTTCTAATCCAATTTTTTTCCATTTCATTATTCTTTTTCCTTAATATATCATCATCCTTGTTTCTTTTTTGTTCTCTCTTAATGGACATTTTTATTGTATTAACACAAAAACTTTTTGGGAGATTGGTTTGATAACATTAGCTTTGTGCTTGCTGTCTAAATGAAATTGTAATATTCAATTGAATCCTAAATCAACTAACTAGATATCTGTTGTCTAATATAACTAAGGAATACCAAGAGCATAAAGTTTCTTTCATGAAAAATCTCTTTAAATTGGTATTTTTTGAGGAGTAAATTTACTACTTTGAAATTATAATTAATCCAGTGTTCGGCCACCGATCGATTTATAATCATTGCAATTAAATTGTCTTGGTATACATTCTGGTTTTGATTATTATAACAAGATTTATTACATTTAGATTTGGACTATACAAGCATTGATTGTATAATGTTATAATAGAATTCAATTGTAAGTGTATTCAATATGCTATTGTTTGTAGAAAACTACACTATATTTTTTCAAGCTCTTCGTCCAGATGATAATATTCATAAATCTCAGCTACAAAAAGATACAATAATGATAATTGATGAATTCAGTTTAATTCGTGATGGCTTGCACAAACACATTAAATCGAATACAGAGGCAATTGATGACCTACGATGGACTCTACAAGATTGGATACACTGTGGAACTATTGAGAAAAATGATCGTTTTCAATATATCACCAAAGATGCATTGGAAGATTTTAGTTTCAATAAGTTATGGCGCATATTCTCCAGCTACTGTTCTTTCTTTAATTTCAGGCTTCTTGAACGTGTTATATCAAATACTGATTATGAACATGGCACGTTAATGATAGATAATTACAAGACAAAGTTTGCTGATTATATCAAGAGAAGAGTAACTCAGTGTCCATCAAACATCGGGATGAAAGGGAAAGATCACATTGAATTCTTTGTTAAACTAGACAAGCCTTATGCCAATTGTAGAATGGAATATCTGAAGAAACTTGGTGAAGATATTTGCAAGATATTGAAATCAGAACCAGAAAAGCTACAATTAGAAGGAGTTCAAAATGGCTGTATTTGTGTTACTTTTCACTTACATAAGTCAGCAGTTCCAGATGGTTTCTCTTTAACAAGGCAGCAAATTGAGCAACTTAGTAGTCTTCGATATGATACTGCTAAAATACTGAAGTTAGTTTGTGGAAGAGAACATTATTCTATTAATTCTCCATATGTCAGTAAGTCCGATTCGTAATGAAACTGTAAATTATTGCACTAGACATTCTAACTTAAGGTAATTTATGATAATATCCTTTGTATGTAGAGAATGATTCAAATAATTTGTATGAAACTAAAGTGCCAAGTCAGGTAAGATGTACTGCTTAATTTGAAAAAATCCACTTTCTAAAAATGTTATGTGTACTCTTTATAGAAAAAGCTCTTTACATCTGTGTATGAATTTGAACATGTGTGCCATGAACATTCAATGCTACTTGAATGTGACCCAACAATACACATAGCAGCGTCCAATGGAAATTTAGAGGCTTTAAATTTTTTAATAATAACATCAGATTACTCTGTCACTCAATTAGATGAAGATGGGAATGCAGCAATACACTGTGCTGCACTGAATGGACATTTAACTATAGTCAAATATCTCATAGAAGAATGTCAGGTGGATCACACTACACTGAATGCTAATAAATGCTCACCTCTTCATCTGGCTGCTACAACAAGCAATTTAAACCTGATTGAATATCTTGTGAAAGAGAAAGATCTTGATCCATTATCTCCAGATATTTATGGGTGGACTCCAGTACATTATGCCACTGCAGCAGGTCATTTGGAAGTAGTTCAGATGTTATCAGAAAGTCCAGATACTAGACAGCACTTGATGGAGAATACACTAAGTTACAAAAGCATTGAATACAACATTACACATATTGCCATTAATAAAGGACATTTAAATATAACTAAATACTTTACGTCAGTTGATGCATCCATTGAAGAGTCTTTGTCCTTGCTATTATCAGTTTATCACTTCAGTATAATGAAATATCTTCTGGAAACCTTCAAATTCACTCAATTGAGTAAACAGTGTGCTCTATTTACTGCAGCTTCTGCAGGCAAAGTAGTCTCAGTCGAGCATTTAATTAATATTCACAAGTTGAATCCTTTTCTAAAAAATAGTCTTTGTAACACTCCACTTCATATGGCAGCAGCTTATGGAACACTAGATGTGGTAAAATATATTATTGAAGAACAAGGCTATGACCCAAATGTAATAAATGATCGTGGGTGGACTCCTCTTCATGCAGCCAGTGGAATGGGACATATCGCAGTAGTCAAGTATCTAGTAGAATCACATTATTGTAGTCCCTATGAGAAAACTCTGAATGATGACTTACCAATACATAAAGCAGCCTTATGTGGACAACTCCAAGTTTTGAAATATTTTATTGAGGACACGCACATTGATCCAACTGTGAAAGGATGGAATGAATGGACAATTTTACATTGTGCTTGTCAAAGTGGCATAGTTGAAGTAGTGCAGTATGTTATTGACAATCAGTATGTAGATCCCATGGTTGAGAGTAATGCGCTACCCATACATGTAGCAGTCTGCAATGGTAGACTATCAGTCTTAAAATATTTTCTTGAAAACTTAGAGTTTGATCCAAATACTAAGGGGCAGTATGATTCGAGTCTTTTACATTATGCCAGTTCAAGTGGACAGTTGCATATTATCAAGTATCTTATTGAAAACCAGTACATCAATCCTATGACAAGAAGTTCAAGTGATGATACTGCATTACAAACAGCATCATGTTATGGAGAGTTGCCTACTGTTAAGTACTTTATAGAGATTTTACATCAGGATCCATCTATTAGAGGAAGGATGGGAAGGACACTTCTACACTCTGCTAGTGAAGGTGGTTACTTAGATGTAGTCAAGTACTTGGTAGAAATTCATCATTTAGATCCACTAACTCCACGCACAAACAATGACACATGTCTTCATATAGCAGCAATGAATGGAAAATTGAATATCTTAAAATATTTTATTGAAGATCAACAATACAGTCCAAATGTTTCAGGATACAATGGCTACACTATCACTGTAAAAAACGTGGTGTTACATTACACCTCTTTTGGTGTTCCAACTACACTGGCTGTACTACACTCCATGAGGTGTATTGATACACCCCCAAATTAGTGTCCCGTTACACCCTTCAAACACCCTCCTAGTATACCAAATAGGGTGTACCATTACACCCCTATCACACTCATAGGAGTGTTACACTACACTCCTACAGTGTATATGAACACCAAAACACACCCTATAGGGTGTAATTCTTCGCCAATATAAAGTGTACTGTAACACCATGTGATTATATTCAGGTAGTAATACAGTAAATATTATTTCACATACAATACGGGTATGAGATGACACAAAAAATTGTATGTTTGTATGTTTAGGTCCAATGATGACAGTTCACTCCCTCAGTGATGTACAGTTCTTCAATCATCCATCACAGACACACCTTTAAGACAATCTCTATTCACTCAGCTTCATCTAAACACAAAGAACATTGAACACATTAACTTCCATATTTGATAAATTATTACAAAATGTTACTACAGGCAACATGTCTACGTCAACTAACTGTGCAGCCCACAAAAAAAAAATAATAACTAAAGCCCCTTATATATATTGTATTATATTAACTTTATTTTCACTATCACTCTATATGGCAGTACCTAAATGGGAATATAACGTCCACTACCACCTCAGTTTCAAACGCCACATGGCGCCGTGGGTTCGCTTGACAATTACGATTATTCACTAGAATGGCGACACAGTTGTTGTTGTTTTAATACAGTTTCTCTGACATGAAGTAATACTTCATAAAAAAAAAAAAAAGGCGCATCCGTAAGCACTAAATATTTTCCTAAAATTGTTTTCAAACAGCAGTCTGGAGCTATTGCAGGCATTTTCTAAATAGCTCAGTTTGCTTCAGAATTGTTTGTATTGGTATAAATCTTTACTGGAAAAAAGTTTTTAAAAATAATGTGTCCATTCTTTACAGAATTGGTGGTCAGTCACCTGCCAGTAAAAGGGTTGAAGAACACACGATTTTGCCTCAGAACACTTAAAACATAACCCCACTTAGTAAACTTAAGGATTGGACGTGGTAAACCAATCCTGAGTTACAGTGTGAAGCAAGGGAACCCTTTACCTCATTACAGATAGTACTTTTTGATACTGCAAATTTAATTCACTCCTATCTATCCCACCTATAGATACATGTCTGTCCCACTGTCTTTCCCATCCCAGACAAACATGTATGTATAGGTGGAATAGATGGACATCCCATGGAACCCCAAGGTCCCGGGGACGATGGGATGGGTCGGACAATTTCTGGCATTTCCAGACATTTATGTAGTGAATTTACATTCCCTATTACACTTATATAAAACTTACTTAGCAAGTCCTTTGAAGCTTGTGTATAGATTACGCCTTGATACAAAACATTTTACCTGCATACACACATGAAAATGGTTACTAAATTAATATTAACTATTATCATTGTCCAATAAAAAATGAAAGGTTATGTATACTATGGGAACAGAAACACTTTGACATCAAATTTCGGTCTAATTCTTAAATACCTGATCAAATTCAAATTGGAAGATCATGTCAGATAAAATTTTGGCACTATTGTGGTATGTACTTTCATAAGTACATGTCAGGCCAAAATTATAAATGTCCTTTCAAATTCATGGTGAAAGGGTATAACATCAGATAGACTCTGGTCCGTTATTTGCAGCATTACAGGAACCCCTAGATTATGCATGTACAGTGAGGACATCAATGGCATTAGGATAAATAGGTAAAGGGCAACTTCTAGAAAATGATTAGCAGTATACTCGAGCCTCTCTGTGTTCTGAGTAATGGACACCATCAACCAGACACAAGCTATTAATGCATTAACCGCATGTGTGATTTGTGGTAAGGGGACATCAATATAGTGAGTCTATTAAAATGACTTGTAGTTTGTTATGGACCCCCCTCGGTTCCAGACTGACATGCACAAGTTACACATGACTTTTAAAAGGTTCATGATAATAAAATAACAGTTAAAATAGTATTACAGACTCAGTGGATGTGTAAACTTAAAGCACTCAAAACTCTCTCTCTTAAAGTAAACACCAATAAGTTCAGCAAAAAAATAACTCAGAATCTCATCTCTGCCAACCCATTTCATTAACCCTTTACCAAATTACCAACATGAAATCCATTACACACTTTTTACCCTAAGCACAATAAACCTTTTACCGTTTCCATGGTAGGCCCCAAAAAAGCCAATTAAAGTTGCTTATATCCTATATCAAATTTTATAGGACTCATTATTATTCCTGTTGTAAGTACGAAACCCCTTACCTAATCTTCATCACAAATAAGAATTTTCAATACTTCACTTCTTTAACATCACCCTACATACAAATTGTTATACATATGCTTAATCCTCTACTAAAAGAGGTATTTCTAGCTCAGCACAATAGGTGGAGAAATATTCTTCTAACGGAAACAATACTAAAAAATACTATTTATTCAGTACAATAAAATTATTGGGGAGAAAGAGGGAGGGGCTAAAAATAAGGGATGCCACATCACTTCTTGCAGGGAAATACCAATTTCAGCAAAGTCACATTACCTCCACTGCTCATATAAATACCCTACAAATTTTAAAACACACAACTCCCAATGGTATACCAATACTTCTTAATCAATATTATTTCATTAGAGAAAAAAGTACTAAATAACCTCACAACTGCAAATCAAAAAAGAATAACTTGCAAATCTTTTACAATTACTGGTCAAAATTGCTGCTACTTACAACTGCTTCATAGAATATAGAATTTTACAATTCCAAATTGAGTTAGTCTAATATCGAGACCATTCACCTTTTTTTGTGAGACCAGACAGTGCTGCAAATGATATTATTTTAGTTTCTAATTTGTGCTATGTAGTGCAGATTGCTTGGAACTCTGATACTGTGTTAGTTCACCTAGTCTGGCGTTGCTGACCCTTTACCTACTTTTAATACGGTGCGGGGGAGGAGGAAAGGGTCTGGGGACTCTAGTACCAATGACCAGTTTGAAATAATTTTTTGCACATGCTCTAATTAAGCCCAATTGTGGACACTCTGAAGGTCCCTAACGCTTGCAACATGTACGTGATATCAGAAGGCGCTTGTATTGCATGGTAAGAAAAAGATTGTATTTACCCTTGTACACAGGGTCTAGTTGAATTAACCTGGTCTCTATGAAACAAAAAAAAAAAGATACACTTTCTGGGGGTGAGTTCAGTTTGGCATACAGCAAAATACTAACACATATATATAATGTATAGCCAATTGGATTATCAGGGTCTGTGGACAACTTCCACATACGTACCAGCTCTAGAAATGGCTATACCCCAAGCCTTTAGCAATTGACTGTCACTACCGTTGTACAGCTTCAGGTTACTTTTATCAAACTATCTGGCTGGTAAGTTATGGTGAAATCTCTTCAACCGTTATTGAGACGAAGTATACAACCACTGTGGTGAATGTTAATTGGTGGTTAGCACCAGAATCTGATCATTGGTACTTGAGTCCCCAGACCCTTTCCTCCACCCAGGCACAATATTAAAAAGGTAAGGGTCTGCAACACCAGACTATAGTTCACCTTGGTCTCAAAAAGTTAGGTAAGGGGTCTATAAATAACTCCTACACAATGGGTTTCATAATATCAACATTAAAATTCTTGTCTGCTATATCAATTAAACACAGCTGCTAGCTGCTGGCAGAAATACTGTATTTCTTACCTAGCCCTACCCCCACCCCTTCCCTATAAATTAATATTTATGCCGTCCAATGCCAGCCACTAGTTAGCTACACCTATAAAACAATGACTTCTCCTTTCCCCACCTCACTTACTTGCAGCATTTCGTGGTAACGGTACCAATTGGCACATTCTGAATGAATGTAGTAGACCTTTTAGATCAAATGAACCGCCAAATTCCTTACGTACACAGCAAGTGCGCTTTCTCACGTGATAACGTCAGAAACTCTTTACCCTATTTAGAGATATGTAATTCCATCTACCCTTTACCTATTTTATGAAGATCAGTCTTGAAAATGTAGACGTGTAGTGCTCAAATAAACTTGTGGGGATAGACCTCGGGATAGACGAAGGTGTGAATCATTTTTCTGCCTACCGTTGTATTTATACCAACATTATTGTAAGTTACAACCCTAATAAGCTAGCGCCGGCCGGCGGGGTTCACCATTGTTCCAATTTTGGAACAGACACTATGAATCTGCATGGTAGGAGAGTTTTCTTGGAGGATTTGCAGTACACTGCAGGGTTTCATCCAGAAATTTTTTGTCTTGGGGGGGTCGAAATTAAAGTGGAGTAGGTAATAATTTTAAGTACTGGTAATACTTTTTGCTGTCCAAATCATAGCGACAGTAGAAATCAGAATAGGCTTCAATTTTCTTCACTATCAAAACTAATGGCTATAGCTATAGAAGGGCCAGCACTTGACCAAGGTGATTTTGATGCTGTGCTGTAAACATTTTAATTCTGAGTAGGTAAAATAAGTGGGGGGGGATATCCCCCCCCCCCCCTCCCCGGATGAAACCCTGCACTGTGTGTGGTTCAGCACATTCATGTCGCTCCCTCCAAACAAGTGCTACAATAGCAAAAAAAAAAAAAAGAGCTAGCAAAGTGCTAAAAACTAGCAAGAGGCAGCAAAACCACGCCCATGCCATTTTAGATTAGGTTATGTCGCATAAATAATGGCAATAATCACATTTTTCATGTGGTGACTTTCATACGAGTATGGTGCGTCGTTAAAATGAGCACAGTCAGTAACTGTAAGGCCAGTGCATGTTTCAGATCAGGGTTTCCCCCTATATTTAGACCAGAAAGATTAACACTGGCGTAATTAAATGAAATATAATTTTACCTTTGTAACAACCACACTTGGGGGTTGGTTACGGTAACATGATTATTATGATTACAGTATGATTATGAAACGTTGATTATGATTATATATAATTATGATTATTTGTCAGAAAAATAAGGATTGTTACAACAAAAAAAAAAGTTTTTTCAAACAGTTCGTTTGATAGACGTCATCTTTCTGGTCTAAATATTTTCCCAGTGTAGATACTGGAGAATGGAGGTAGTTGCAGGCTACGTACATTAGTGGCCTTAAGTTCAGCTGCTATAACTCTGTTTATTCTAATTACAGCTAACATTTGCTGTGTTTTACTTTACTGCTAATATTACCAGTAATGGTTCTATGGGTTTGATTACGATGATTACACCCACAATTTGCCACATGATTTTGATTATGATTACGATTATGCAATAACTTATCGATTACGATTGTAATCATAATCAACCCCAACTCTGAAGCAACCATAAATTACAAATGTTATTCACCAATAGTTCTCTCCCAAGCAATGGATATATTTCTCTGCTGTTCTTATTGTTTTGTTATAGTGCTATGAGGGAATATATTATATATTAATGCAGCGTGGCACTTCTAGAGTGGTAATAGCTTCATTGCAGAGGCCAATGCCAATGATGAAGTAGATGGTGCTGATTCACATTTGAAAAGGAGGAATGACTGCAGAAGACAGTGAACTAATTCTTCCAAGGTACTACTGCTGGGCTATAACTAGAGTACAATAATATATTACCATTAGCTAGTTCAATATAATCATTGGGTAACTGCAGAATATCACAAATTGTTTGGACCATATATTATTAGCACGAGTGCCAGTATAATTATAAAATACTCAATAGAAAAGTGTGGGCTTATGCGCTGTGTTTTTTGGTTATAACCGGAAACGAGTGAGTTACCTGACAGGCTTTTCTATTCCGTATCTATCTTGTACCACGTGCGTCGTCCTTAGAAACAATGTTTTTGCCCCGCAGTTCAAAAAGTGTGTTATGCCGCTACTTAACCAACACTTTTTGACCATTACAAGTGACGTGACATGTGAGTGCTAATGTGCCAAACAACACGTGATATTCTGGTGGTGTCCAATATTAAACTTTTTATTGTGTGCCTTACGGAGACGCAATAACCGTAAAAAATTTGCTCAAGGGGGTGCAATAACCCACCACAAACTTGATCCCTGTGTACTGCGGAATATTACCACATGTTTTACCATTTCAAGAATTCAAACAGTTCCTATTGAACTACACGTATTTGTATTACTTAAAAAGGGATTCATACAGGATTCGTTCAAAAAGATTTTTAGGGAGGGGAGATCTTGGGCTTTGGAGGGGGACACTTTTACTAATTCTATTAGAGAGCACTTCAGTTTGGGGGGAGGGGGTAACGTTGGCTTGGGGGGATCCCCCCCCCCCTCATAGTACATGAAATTGTTGAACCATGGCAACCTCGGGCGTATTGTCTGATGACTGCCCCGTATTCCTCAAGTTTCGGTCCTCAACAATAATTATTTTATGTCATGGTTTGACTAATTCACATCATATTGATTGTCCGTATCTACCTGAAAATATCGGCTGCCAGTATATCGGCTAAATTGCCTAACATGACGACACTATCCCTCTGTATGAATACCTTGGTTGTAAAGCATTAAGGATACATTCTCCCTCAGTTTAATTTTTTTCCATGAGGCCTAATATGCAGTATACATACATATGTAGTATAGATTTTTTTTTAAATGTAAATTTTGTCCATTCCTGAATTTTGTATATAAATTATTCAGGTAATGCCATGATCACTAACTTTTTTCATTGGTACTTTATTTTATTTGTGTACTAGAATTGCTGTGGTCCATCTGGCAGATGAGCAAGAACAGCACATTGAAGTAAGCTTGGATTTGACATATCCAGTATTTGGTATTTGGTTGTATAAACTCTATTTTTGTGGCAGCTTTACACTATTGATGGATAAATATCAAACAGCTGAGAACTAGATATTGTAAGCTTTTAAAGTAGGAAACCAGATGATGATATACTGTTTATACGCTGAACTCCATATTTCATGTGACTGTCTGTGTTTGAGCCTGCATTATCTAAATATATTCAGGGATTCATACAGGATTCGTCAAAAGAATAAATTGGAGAGGGGAAATCTTGGGCTTTGAGGGGGGGGGGGTGCTCTTAATTTTTCTATTAGAGAGCATTTCTGTTTGGGGGAGGAAATGTCTGCTTGGGGGGGATTTCCTCTCTTCCGCCCCTCTGTATGAAACCCTGATATTTTGATTCCTGATTACAAATAACCATCATACAATAATATGAAACTATATTCATGCCATAATCTTATGATTTAATACTCCTCAGTGTGCATGCACATGACAATTACACAACTGTAGTACTGTAGTCTTCCGGTTAAGCGCCCACTACCAGTTAAACACCCACCCCGCTTTTTTTCATTGTCGAATGTAAGTGCCGACTTACCGGTTAAGCACCCACCCCGCTTTATTTACCGTCGAACTTAAGTGACGAGTGTGCGGCAAAAGATTTACAAGAACTGTAGAAAATGATAGTGTGAATTTTTTTTCTTTTTCTCTTTGTATACTTTAGCCTGCTATTGTCATGCATCACAAAAACACTATTGTGTGCCGCCCGCAACTTTTGTGTGCAATGAAAATTGTTCCGTGTGCAACGATAATAGTGACGTGTGCAAAACGACGACTGCCGTGTGAAACATTGAATGACTACCAATTAAGCACCCATCCATCGATTTTTAGCATTGAACAGTTTAGCGCCCATGGGCACTAACCAGAAGACTACAGTAGTCATTCCGTCATTCAATCAAATTGTCATCTATCGTCAACAGCTGCCAGATTTTTTTAGCCTTTTTTTTTTCCCGAACTCAATGCAGACATATGTTATGTTCCATGACGTATCCAGACCCTGACTGGATGTGATGTCTTAAGTTTTTGTATAAGGAGTGGAGATATATTTGGTGCATTATATTAGGCAAGTATTTACTGCATAATCTAGTATAGCAGAGCATAGCTTCCAAACTTGGGGTTGATTACGGTAACATGATTGTGATTACGATTACAGTATGATTACGAAACATTGATTACGATTATGATTACACAGTCAAATATACGATTATGATTATGATTATGATTATGATTACAGTGTGTTGATTACGATTATGATTACGATTACAATGTCAAAAATTAATGATTGTTGCAACGAAGAAACATAAGTTTTTTAACAAATGTTGTGCTTTCTAGCATTCAGTAAGCAGCTAGCTGTCAAGGCATTCAGAGCCAGTCATGAATGATAAAATGATCCACCTCCCCACCATACACACACACACACACACACACATACATACACACACACACACACACACACAAGCACAGTTAGACAAGCTCTCTCTTGTAGACTATTAGGTGTCAATAGAACACTAATCAACACTGTAAAAAGTGGTATTAGTTAAAAACTGCTGTGTCACAACTAATTATAGCAAACACTTGCTGTTCTACTTCACTGCTAATATTACCAGTAATAGTTCTATGGGTTTGATTACAAAAATATGATTATGATTACGATTACGATTACACCCACAATTAGTCACATGATTTTGATTATGATTATGATTATGATTACGCAAAACCTTGTAATCGATTACGATTGTAATCATAATCAACCCCAACTCTGAATGAGACATACACAATTTGTCTTGCACACATTGGCCCCTAGCTCTACCCTGTAGCGAATGTTATCGAGCAGTTCTTTTGAATAGCACAGTATGCTTCAGCAAGGCTACTCAGGTCCACATATGTACATATTTAGCTGATATTCAGCTATGCCTCCTAGCGTGTTTTTTTTTTTTTGTTGTTGTTGTAGTTGTTTAGTGTTGTTTTTTTGTGTGTTTTTTTTTTTTTAGAGTTCTTGTACTCAACGACAAAGTGTATATTATTATCCAAATTAGATATGGTATTCTAGTTCTAATTGGACTGTCAGTTGCACATGCTTACATATCCCTGTGCACATTGGGGGCATTATTTAGAATTCGTTGGAACATCGTTACAAATATGTTTGCTAGTTTTTTGTTGGTATGTTTGTTGTTGGTTTTTCCTTTCTTTCTTTTTCCATGATACATTCCATCCTCAATCATATCATCACTAATAAAAGAAAATAATAGAAGTTGACTAAGAGTAGCTACTCTTAGTCAACTTCTATTATTTTCTTGAGCATAGATCTCTCTGTCTTCAGTGATAGATGACAGAGCCCAGATAGGATTACTTTGATGCTGTGGCATACGTGCTGCTTATGGGTGCTGTCCGGAACAGTCTGAATTAGCTGTGTCAAGTTCTGTTCTATCAATCAACTTTCGCGTACAATGCAGCTGATTATCAAGTTGGAACTTATTTTTCTGTGTTACATGAGTGTTGTCCAGTAATGTCGTCAATTGTCCCATGGCACCATGGTGGGACCATAGAAGGGTTCAATTGGATGTTCATGGCGAGCTTCAATTAGAAACTTACAGCTGGGAAACCCTATCTTGTGTTTGAATAGCTATGCTAGCCACCCTCGATATGCCCCCCTTTCCCCCCTTTTCCCCGAACCCCCAAATTATTCTATTACTAATTTATGCATCTCGCTTGTACAAGTCGAATAGACATAATGGAGTTTGAAACAAACACCATGAAAAAGTTTGTGCCTCCTTACATGCCCGTGGACATTTTACAGCTTAGACATTTTGTGCTGGATGGGAGAAGTTGTGTAGGTAGGAGAACTTTTTACTGTCGCTTTACTTAATTATGCTGGTAAAAAAGAAATTCTGCTAGTAAGTGTATGTTATGTGTGATTTCGTTTCATACATGGGGGAGAGGGAGGCCCCCCCCCCCACACACACACACACAAAAACACATACATAAACACACACACAAACACACACACAAAAAAACACACACACATACACAAAAACACGCACCAAATGAAAAAAAAAAATCTTGTATGAAATCCTGCTAAGTGACCGAGCTGAATGCGTGACAACTCATTAAATGTGACCGTCTACAGGAAAATTGGGCACAACGCGGGCCCTATCAAAACAAATTTTGTGCACTTACACGTTCGTCCTCATCCGTATAATGAGCTGTCTGAATTTTAAAGCCGTTGCTTCAGCCGTTGTCGATATATGCACCCTAACCGTTCCCTTCCATAGGCATATTTAATACATTTTTAAGAATTAAATCAATTTTTCCCCGCCGTTTATACGTGCTGCGCTGTGCCCAATTTTCCTATAGACGGTCATTATCCAAAGCAGTATGTGGCTGTTGTCATGAAATATTCATTCCAAAAATTAAAATTATATTTCCTCTGTTGGAAATACCTTCCTTGTAATTGAATTGAATAGTCAGTAGTTATTAGCTGCCCCCACCCCCTCTTCCCTCCCTCCCTCCTCCAGCCACAAACAGCATTGGACATGATTTATGGTGAAACATCACATTACGGAATTGGGGTATCCTGTACGATTGGCAATGAAATCCAATGACGATGCCCATGAAGTTGAAGAAATGAGAAATTGAGTAGTAATGAGTAATTAAATATCAGGTGGTGTTGAATGTAAAATCGGGTATATGTTGTATGTGGCATACGACACGTGTCTCTTTTTTTTTCGCCCGCCCCGCAAATTACATAAGTTAGGGTTAGGTAAAGCGTCCACAACTCCAGTATTTTTTAACGAGGGCGGAGAATCCTGCTGCCGCAAGGATTTCTGTCCTATTTTTTTGTGAAGAGTCTGCTCACTCGCCATTTGTGCTATTTGAGCACACCACTATACTCATGTTGTGAATTGATGATAGTGGTACGTATATACCTCCTTAGGTAGTTTTTAACAACTTTAAATATATATATATATATTGCAGCCTTGTTTTTTTCTTAAATATTTCCACATCACGCGAGTATTTATGTTATATTTAATATTCATTGACTTCACTCACTATGTACATATGTACAGTAATGTAGTAAAGCATTTAATGGCAATTGTTTAATATTGGGGTATTGCAGAAATATTCAAGTAAAAATGTTCTGGGTGCAATAAATATTATACATCTAACTATTATGTATTAAATTTTACCGACGTTTTATGTTTTATGTTATGTAGTGCAGTCCACTCTGAAGTTGTCTTGCCTGAAGTCATCAGTGATTTATAGAAATTCACAGATTCCACACGTACTCTTCCATTCACTTCTGAACTGTCTATGCCGAGCTTTTTTTTAAAGAATCATTCTAGTTTTTATGTAAAAAAATTTGTTATTATTTTCAAACGTTATCATTAGCCGATATACAGTGGAACCTCTCTACAAAGGCCATGCTTGGGGTCAAGTCTTTTGACCCTTGTAGAGAGTTTGGCTGCTTTCAGAGTTTATTTTTTATTGTAGTAGATCACTGTGTTCCATTTACGCTGGCTGTTGTTAAGAGTCAAGTTGTTCTTCAGAGTCCCTTTGTAGAGAGGTTCATGTACACAGTAAAGCTGTATACATCATTGGGTACAAAATAAAAGAAAAATTAAAAAAGAAAAGCAACAACAACAATGCAATGGTATTTATGATGATAAAATCAAATTGCTGCAGATATTAATTACAGTGTATGGAGTAATTCTAAGACTGATTAGAAGAATGCACAAAATGCACTTTTATTATAAATGCTCACATAATAGGCTGGGCCTACCTACTACAGCTAACTTTCTGTTCATTTATTTTGAATAAAGCTCCAATTACCAAGCTTTCATCCAAACTAAGCAGGTATATTATAACTTGCAATTTTGCCAACAAAAACATTCAATCAATGTTTACAGTACATTACTGGTGTTTGCAGTAGTTTACTTGTAATATAAATTTGCAAGCAACAATCCACAACTAAAATTACACATCGGATAAATGAAATTACATATCCTTTCAGTGCTGCAAAGTACAAATCCTCATTACATCTGGCTTTATTATTGTTGTTGTGTTAGGTATATTGATGTTGCATATTGAAATAGCCCAAATGGGATGAAAAAGAGGGAAAGGATTGTCTGGTTATCACAAGACTAATAATTGGGATAAAGGGTTTGACAATGATACAATTGAATGCAATGGTATTTACACGATAATTAACTCTGTCAATGGCTCGGGCTCCCTATGCTTTATTGTTAATAAAAATAATATCATTATCATTAATTTGAGGCATATGCATGTAATAAGTAGTTAAAACAGTTTGCTACAAGTTTGTGCATCCATCATCTACAGACTACAGTAGTTCACAGGAGAGAGTGTCACAAATTGTGCAGCGAGTGATTATGTCTATTGTTAGCAATTCATGGCATGTGAGGTCTTTTATTCATGACAACATGTACAACAATTTTATGTACTAGGTTTAAAAGATCCATTATCGTTAGATTAGAAAAATGTTGTTTGGTGCTGTTAGCCACTTTATCACTGTAATGTATGTGAATGGGTCAGATAGTTTAATGCATTACTATAAAAACAAACAAACAAAACAAAATAAATACCAAACACCTTATCATACACACAAACCGCTCTGTCCAAGATACTTCATAATCAATGAGCTGGTCTCTCAATGGAAGATTTACCATTCAGATGGCCAGTGCATCAAAATAGGAATTCATTTTTATTCTGTCTATAATATGCCGCAGGATTTTATGTGTACCAATCAACAATATTAAACCATTCGATCGCATATCTAAATTGGGAGTGTATTAAAAATATAAAATATATAATATGCAATTTTAAATAACATTTCTTATAATAAAACCAGTCTCTGTATAAAATTAAATAAGTCAAGAGTTTATAAGATAAATATAACTGCTGCCAATGATGCGGAACATGCTCGATTACTGGCTGTGTCTACTACAAAGGAGTCGGTGCGTGGTTGAGAGCCCTGCCAGTGTCCTCTCTGGGCCTCCGCATGATGACAACACAGTGCGGGTGGCAGTGGGACTTCGTCTAGGGACCTATCTATGCCTCAATATGTGGGCCACACCAATGCCAGCACTGCTCAGTAATAGTTGATGAGCTAGGTAGGCATGCCCTCAGTTGCAGACAAAGTGAAGGAAGACATCAACGTCATACCGCACTGAATGACATCGTGAAGCGGGCTCTGTCATCAGCAAAAGATCCCATCTCGACTGGAGCCGCCTGGTCAGGTCAGATGGCAGGAGATGGTGTGACCCTGGCAACTTGGAAATCAGGTCGTTTGCTGGTCGCGACTTGCCCAGACACCTTCGCACCATCCTATAGAACTGATGCTACCCTAGCACCAGGGAGAGTGGCTGCCGCAGCAGAGGAGAGAAAATAAAATAAATATAGTTGTAGCCTTCCACCCAGCCATTGCTTTTCTCCACTTGCAGTCTGGACCATGGGAGTGCTGGGCCCCAAGTCGATGGCCTTGGTAAGGGATCTGGGTAGACGGATCAGGCTGGAGACAGGGGAGCCTGGTTCAACTCATGACTATCTCCTGCAGCGTCTCTCGACTGCGATTCAGCGAGGGAACTACATCAGTTATTATATACGGGAGGCATCACAACCCGACTTCATTTAATTTCTTTATTTTATTTTATTTTATTTTAAAGTGATTTTAAGCTATTGTTCAATAATAAAATGTTTTCTTTAGTTATTATTATATTATTATTATTATTATTATTGTTATAATTATAATTTTATTATTATTATTATATTCTTTTTCTAGAAGAACTTTTTTACTTCTGACTTGTTTGTGGTTGATGTTCATGTGGTAAATCATCACTTACTTATTTGTCATTTTATTATAATATTGTAACAAGTTAGATTTGTTGTGGTGGAAATGTTTGTTAAATTCATTTATATCAAAATTGTGTGGTAGTTAAATTTTTTTTTAGTTTTTAGAAGACAATTATCTTCTTCACTGATGCCTTTTCTCCATAGAGGACATCCTGCAAGCAGAACATAAACAGGAAGAAAAAAAATTAAAAATTATAAATTTAAATGACATCATCAGGGATCTTGTGCATGTATGTGAATGTGTGTTGGTGCATGTGTGTGTGAGGGAGGTGAGCATTGGGTCAAATCAAAGATTTAGTAGTTAGTTAAAAAAAATCTCTCACCATTTCCTCAAATGTCATCATGGACCAGAGCTGTCTCATTTCAAAGACAGGTGTGACATCAGACCTGGGGTAACACCACCACAGCACAGCACAGCACACTGGCTCCCTATGTTTAAAGCAACGATACATCATAACTATCAATGTCTCTTTCAGGAGATAAAGGGTACCCAAAATAGTATTTGCATCCTACCCCTTCCTCTTCCCACGGCTTCATTACACGAGCAGCAAAATCCAAAATCCGCAATAATGTAAGGTCAAGAAACGTGATGCGTAATGACCTAGTTGTACACCTAATCCCAATTTTAATAGTCTCAGCAAACCCGAGGTCTAGCAGATAGCATAATTGCCTGACCTATTGAAACAATTTTCATTTTGGCTCCATTTCTAACCATTGTTCCCTCATACTCATACTTCAAGGTTTCAGGCAGGAATGGTATGCTTTTATCTTCTGATTCAAACGTGTTATAAGAAGGACAAATATTAGCATTCGTTTTATTGGCTTTATGTTACTCTTGATCAGTTTAGCAGCTGTCTATATGAACCGCATCTTGTCGGTAGGTATTTTGCTGACTTTCTTTAAAAATCATGGAGAACAGCCTCAGCTGCATCCCTGAATGCTACAATACTAGACTTCCCAGCAACTTATAATTTCCAAAATTCTCTTTAAGTTTGGATTTCATGTGCAATCTACATACATTACAGTCAGAACCAGCTAAAATGGTTCCAATTTCACTTGTAAGGTCATTCACTGTAGTCTGTTTATCATCATTTCATAGGCTCCAACTGTTCCGGAATGTCCGGGACAGACCCGGACTTTTAGTTGTTGTTCCAGGTCACCAAAACGCTAGGGTATTTTCCCCGGAAAACATCAGATCCAAGAAATAAATCCAAAAGCCTAGAAAAGCCAGTATAATAATGCGCTTAAAAACAGCATACTTATAGTGGTATTAAAAAGGCAAAACGGTTTTGTTTTGTTTGTTTCTCACTAAAATGACAACCATCCACTGTTATCCACGGTGAAACGGCAAAGTAAGGCACTAATAAATTATATTATAGTGGGTCTGTGTCTACATTAGGGGGAGTGCCTGTCCTGAATTCTTTTTCAGAAGTTGGAGCCTATGTATGTTATTTTCTTCCAAATATCCAAAAAATGCTTTTATTCTTCCCAGTGACCTATCTTTACCTTCTATTATTTTGATGCAAATATGTATTGTTTAACAACTAGAGTCAATTTCAGGGTGTTCCCCTTAGTTGGATTCCTTAGGACTTTCAGTATGTTAATAAGCTCATTTTTTTTAAAGAGAAAACTGCTGAGAAACACTTTCTTGCTATTAGTTTTGGGTCTATCCTTAAAATGACTGGACTATTCTAATGATTATGGCAACCCCTCCTCTCTCTCCCCCCCCCTTAAAAATGCACATCTCATTGTTAAAATTCGTTGATGAGAGAGTAATTGAATGAATGACTGTGAGCTGGGCCAAAACTAGACTCCACGTTCTAATTTTGAGTCAGCAGTGTGTTAATGGTAACCCTTTTGTTCAACTTTGTCCACACCATAGTTCAATAGAGGCAGGCAGAGAAGAAGAAAAAAAGAAAAAAAAAAGAAGAAAAGGTCAGAAAAAAGGATGATAGATAAGGAACCCCAAACTCACTTGACTATCCCATCTGAGGAGCCAGTTGCTATGACATTATCCTTGTTCCAGTCAAACAACTGAACACACACACACACACACACACACAAATATAGTTTAGATTATGACCTTCATAAATGTACCATTAAGGGCCATACTTTACGTTTGAACACACAAAAATACACATATGCACACACAAACACATGCATGTACACACCTCAGAAGAGGGTCTACTGTATAAGAATTATGGCTTGAAAGCAAAAATATGGGTTGACACAACAGGAATTAAATACTTCTGTGGTGTTCTAGTGTGTTTGGGTAGTCCTACTCCTCCTCTGTCTCATCAATATGTAGCACAACCACAACATATTATCTCCAACCAAATTAACCACACTACTAACAACAAACCAGCCAACCATGTCCTTGAAGGTATGTACATGACTTGCAGTGATGATGCTAGTGAGGTGATACGTATATGACCTGATTGTGTTATGGTACCTTCCTTACAAACACACTCACATACCTACACACACATGTACACACTTGACTTGACTTGACTTCCTCTGCGAATGATTGGTCACCTCCCCCAAGATAGGGGGGAGCAGGACAGCCATACCCACAGCACATCACTGGCACTAGCATCCCATACTGAGCTCTGCACAAGCTCGAGATTATAATGGATTTTATACCAATACCTGTGCAGAGCCTTTCTGGTCAGCCAGCAACCAGCACTGAGCTGCAGGATAGACTGCACCACTTCTCGTGCAGATGGAAAAGCTAGGATTGTTTGCAAACCCTCCGTAGCTGGAACAGACTGGAATTGGGTCCATGTGGCACCATCAGGCAATGCCCTGGTCTTGTACCCTCCTACTCCAGTGTGCTGGGTTGGACCATGCTTAGTCTGGAACCTCCCTCAGACCTGTTCACCATGGGTGACCCTACCAGGAATACTAGATTCCAGGTAACATAGCTCCGAGGTTCATTGGTACACCCTCCACCACGACAAGGTGAAGGCCCAATGAGGGGGCATGTACACACACACACACACACACACACACACACACACACACACACACACACACCAATCCTTGCCACACGCCTCTGGAGAGCATTGGTAGCTATTAAATTGGCTGATTTTAAATCTGCTCTATAACTTATTTTAACAAGTGTCCCTAATTTACAAAAACTTCATTTAAGCTACATAGGGGTCAAAAAAAAAGTTCCCATTGAGTCATTTGTGCAACTTTTAGCTGACTTTTTTTTGGCAATTTTGTTTTGTTTTTGTTTTTTGTGTTTTGTAGTGAACTTTATTTTACTGAGACTTTTTCTCTAGCGACCTTTCTGTGTCTGACTTGTTTACAGTTAGTTAGGGACAGAATCCTTCTAGAGCATGTACTTCAGTTATTGTGGTTAAACAAGTACAGGACAGCATCAGCTTGATGTGTAGCAGCTGCAAAATCAGATTAAAACTAGGGCAGAAAAGTCTCCTTACCCTTAATTTAGAGACTATTTGTGACCGGATTTGGGAAAATCGGGAGCCTTATGGGTCGATTTTTTTCAAAACTCACACTAGGAGGCTAGAAATACTAGCTGGTTGGACTCTTGTACGGAGAGTTGCTAAGAAATTATTGGCGGGCTTTTCACTAACAGCCAGGAGAAAAAAACTGTAGCTAACTAATTCACTTACTATTCTACTACATAATTCACGTACTCACGCAATTCTCGTCATCATAGTTTCTTAAGGAGCCCTGCATTAAGCCTTTTAGACTTCTTTCAATCCGCCTGTAACCGGTTTATTCCATAGTGTCCCGGAGACACGCAGTAATAGTATACGGACACAAGGCACGCCCCCTGACCTTGGCAACGCCTTTACCCGGCGTTTTTTCGAAATCAGCAATAATAAGTTTAGCAAAAATACTGAAGTGTTGTAGTGCGTAGGGCGAAGACGGCTTGTGCTACAGCTTCCAAATTAGGAGGAAGGCATCCCAAGGCCCCGTGCAGCCTACTGGTAGAATAAATTAGAAAACTTTAGATGCCGCGTTTAGCCGGGTTTTCACAAATCCGGTCACATTTTTCTGTTAGTCGCTAAAAAGTCTGGTTGCTATGGGAACTTTTTTTTGACCCCTACTGTAGATTGAAACTACCTGAAATAGATTCACATAATAGATCAAACTAGATAGCTAGTTTTAAATAACAATATAAATAACTATATCCAATAAAAGAAATTTTATTTTTAATTAAGTCTAGCCTGGTTGGTGAAAAGGTGAATCCACTAGACTCCCCCCCCACCCCCATCTCCTGAAGCTATGCACATGCACACTCATCCACCTGCACGAACTGTACTAGTGGAGACAACATGTCCGGCTCCTCACACAGCACCAACCACATAGACTAGGTTACCAGACAAATGCCAGGTCCCTAAAGTCTAGGTTATGCCCCACACATACATAAGGTGACCTACATACATTACTTCCATGCACTAGCTATAGCAGACACTCTGGCTGCTGATGTGGGGAGTTACCTCTGGTATAAATAGCCGAGGGAAGTAGTGTGGAGATTAGCAGCATTTTGCCAGTAATGGAGGGATGGTCTTGTGAACGCTTGAAAGAATTTCTTCAAAGGAGAGGACTCTATGAAGTGGCCACAGCAGTACTTGATAATGAAGTGACCGGGCAGTGTCTCTTAGAGTGCACAGCACTAGAGATGAAGGAGTTGGCCCCGAAAATTGGAGACCGGGTGAAACTAAGAAGGATCATTAATGAGAACCAAGTAAGTCTTCTAAACTATACATCACCACTATCAATATCATACCTGGGTTTCATACTTATAGAGTGAACTAGATATACTTCCTCCAAGTCATTCTCCAGCAGAGGATGCCCCTGGCTCACACTCTCATCAGATGAGGGAGGCAGATATCAGCTTGGTAAGAGCTAAAAAATAATAATGAAAGAAAGGAATTAATACATACATTATTGTATCACCAGGAGGAAGATGTACCAGATGATATGTTGGAGTGTCTGAGTGGCCCCAATACAGCTGCTGCCACTGAGGATGATGTTCCCTGTAGTGCTACATCCAGCCAGTCAAGTTTGAGCTCCAGGTTGCCAAACGCAAGTCATCAGGCAGCTGTAAGTCTGGCTTGCTACACATACCTGTACAGAAGATATTTAGTTACATAGTTACATATGACACATGTCAGAATCCTGATAAACTAAAGATATGAAATGTCTTATTTCGTTCTTATTCTCCAGGATCCTCTGCCCCAAGTACCTAATAGCCCTAGTTCCAGTGGAAATAGCCAAAGTGAGGTGAGTTACTAACAATAACAATTGTCATGCTAACTATACTCTACTGCACTGATTATAAACCATGTATATCAGCTGCAAAAAGTAAGAAAAAAAAAGAGAATAAAAATAAAAGTTTAGCTAAGCTTATCATTTTATGGTCTGTAGATATCAAGTAACTGGCATCTTGACTTTAAGGTGCCAGATAAGGATAAGTTTGGGTACACTGCTGCAGTTGCCATAGAAGATGGGCACTTAACCTCTTCTGCAAAGAGAAAGATCATCTCTTTGATGAGGTCACTTATTATCCCCTATACACTGTATCCAACAGCTGAACAGTACGTGACCGTGTGTACTAAGTTGGTCGAGAAGCACCCAAAATTAAGAGATATGGTTGGAAATGGCATAGTAAGTATTTTTAATTTGTTTTAAAGGACAAACACATAATGTATTCTCCAAATTGTAAGGGGTCCTGGAAAATATCTTTAAGAAACGCCTTCAAAAACTACAGAAGGGATCACTGCCCTAGAGCTGCATGAAAGAGGCCAACTAATAGTGACATTCATCCACATCATTCCAAAAAGACAAGGCTCACTGAGGTAGTCCAGCCAACATTAATATGTACTGTAAATATTCCTGCTACAATTTGCTTTTTTTAAAAAAAATTTAAAAATTTTTTTTTTTTTTAAAGGAAAATAATGTGATGGACTTAGAGGATTACGAGAGTTCCATTGAGTTAATGAAAAGCCTAGACATTAAGAGGAACCGAGCAATTGGCAGTAAACTTATGAGCGAAACTCGTTCCATGCGAAGAGAGTGGATAGCAAGGGATAATCCAAATGTCATAGAAGTACTTGGCAGATTCCCATTGCTGAAAGATACTCAAATAGTAAGTAGTAAAACCATAATAATAATAAAAAAACAACTAATAATAATACCAATAACAACAACAACAACAACACAACAAAATAATAATAAAAAATTACCATTGTCAGTTCCAGGCAGAATATTGGAACTTTGTTGACCGGAATCGAGAAGACGCTTTAGCCGCATGGAACGCCTGGAAGAGCACCATAATTAAGGTGGCAGAATTAGAAGCCAAGAGAGCACCAATAAAACGAGTTCTTCAAAACTATAAACAAATTCCAGAGGGACTGTCACAACAAACTGGTAAAAATTTAATAGAATTTTCAATACGGGTTTGTCTTACCAATTGGTCATTCAACAGATTACAAAGATTTCATGGCTTGTGAACTTCTTTTCAAGTTGCTGTACATAAGAAAAACAAAAGGAATAATTTACAAACAAGTTCTAGTAAGTACCTGACTTATTGTATGAACATTTAAAAATTAAAGGCATATTATTTAGACTGCAGATGCCGACCTGAGCCTTGAAGCCAGTACACAATTGGAACCGTTCTTCCTTATCGTGGGAAAAATTGGCATGGCAGAATGCAACTACTTGTTGGTGGCTGAAAATGACTTAGTATTGGAATCAAAGTCTTTTATTGAAGCTATCTTTGATGTCATTGGGACTTATTTCCACTACAACATTTGCTATTCTAAACAACTGACTTCAATGTTATATTTTTTTCAATCTTACATCTTTAATATTGCTGTAACCACAAAAAAAACTCCTGAGTCTCTGATTAACTTTATCAGACTGGCGAACTCTATAAATTGAAAATGTTAATTCTATTGTACTTATGTCACATTTTTTCATTGAATTTTGATTATAACAAATTTTTTTTTTTACAAAAGGTTAATGTTGGTGCCTAACTTTGTTGATAAGTGAAATCTTCAGATAATTAAACACAATCAGAAAAGCACAACTGAAATACTGAAATGGTGTGGCCAAGCAATTCTATTTATGGTGTAGGTGGTATTGTGACCTTTTGGGTGTTCTGTTTACTGAAGTATTGGATAAATGATATTGGAATATTGACTCCTTGCAATATTAGAATGGACTTATGATGTACTAAAATTACCACTCACAATAATAACAATCTTCAAATATTGCTTTCCTTTGCTTACCTTTATGTTGTTAGACAAGAAGGGCCAGACTCGTGTGTCCACTCTGTCCCTATGATCACACCGCCAACCTCAATATGAAATTAAGGGACTACATGCAGCACATTCGAGAGTGTCACACCTACTCACCTTCATTCCAAATCACCTGTGGTATGAATGGATGCCCCAAAAGATTCTGCAAATTTTCCAGCTTCAAGTCCCACATATATGACTGGCACAGTGGGGATCCTAATGTATCCAATATCTCTCCTATCCTTCCTTGCTCCTTAGCACAACAACAAGATACAATAATGGAACCCAATGTGATGGAAGTTGACACTCCACATGAAAGTGACGCACCTGGTGAGACTGAAGTGGACATGATTGAAGTCCCTCAAATTGAATTAATTTCACCCTTAACAACAGAAGGCAATGAAAATGGTAAGCATCTTTAGTGATCATAATTGACAATAAGTAACCAGAATAAAATAAGCAAGACCACTTTTAAAGTTTGGTTAAGAAGCATCTGTACTTATAGCGGCATGTCAGGGAGGGAGAAGGGGGATAACGCCAAACTTTCATCCGATATGTACTCAGTAATGTTTACAGCATCAGGTACAGTAGAATGTCAGTTATCTGGACACTATGGGACTAGAGGGTGTCCAGATAAATTGAATATAAAAATGTATCATAGAGCACTATGAAAGGGTGTGACAATTAACTTTTGCACGTGATACTATTGCATTTTGAGTGTCCGGTTAACTGAAGTTTACTAATAACTGGCATTAAAAAAACTGACACTCTACTGTACTTTGCTGATAAAGCTTTTTGAGTGACATCCCTTACCAAAGCTGATAACTTCTGAGTTTATAGTGCATTCATTGCAGCATGTGTGCATATTGCACAAAACAGTAAAATGTATGCAAGATATACAGAATAGTAATTACAGCATGTGTTCTGCATGTATGCAAAAGGAGATTAACATGTACATAATATGCACTTTACACATGTACATGACTTACATGTGTGCAAAATTGTAATGTGCCACAAACATGTCAAATGCACATGTTCATGCATGGTGTTATGTGTCAAATGCATGTCAACTGAGGTGTTTTATATAGGGGAACAAAGTTCTTAAGAATAATGCCCCACTATCTATGTGAAATATAATATTATTCCTATACTCTAGATACCTGTGGCACTGATGCAGCTACTGAGCCGGAATCAGCTGATACAGACGAAGGTCCATCACCTGAAGACAACTTGCAGCATCTCTCTAGACTATCAGCTTTATTTCTTCTTGAGATTAAGGAAAAATATAAGTTGACCCAGGCTGCAATTCAAGGAATGATAGAAGGAATAACAAATCTGATACAGGTACCATTATTCAACAGAATGATTCCATAGCATTAAAAACTAACTTACTCTCTAGCTCCATTTTATGGCCCTATACTCCCAAGTCAAGCAATGGCTGCATAGTAATGGAGTACCACAGCACTCTGATCACAGCCTGGCTCAAATCTTCGCTGAAGACAGTCCATATTGTAATCCTTTCAGAGAAGTTTCCACCTACCACCTGCAGCAGAAGTTTTTACGAAAGAATTTCAGTTTGACGGTATGTGCCAACAAAAAGGACTGTATGTTTCTCTTAATTTTAGCCAGTACATTAACATTTTACAGGAACCACAACAAATTCCACTTGGCACACATATGAAATGGAAAGGGTGTGGACCAAAGAGAAAGCATGTACTAAAAAGGGATGAGATGATCTATGTGCCGCTGATACAGACTCTGCAGCAGATCTTACAGTCTAATGTAGTCAGAGATCAGGTAAATAAATATGTAAATATGCACTGAGAACAGATTATGCCTGCCAACTCTACCTCTAAGCTATTACAATAACAAGTAACTAACTTGTCATACTATGTGTATATTGCACATATATGTGACAATGATTTGAATGTTATTCGACACTATCACGTAAAAGAGTTCCATAATTCTGTTCCCATCATATCAAACATAATCTTGACACTGTCTCATTCAATATAATCAGGGCCTGCCAAAAATACATGCAGGTTCACTAACTGACCTGCATGCAATTGAATACAGATCACATGTCAGAAGCAGAGCGAGCCAGGCTGGTTGTATGACTACAGTGATGGAGACGCCTTCAAGAGACATCCTCTGTATACATTGGCTCCTTCTGCACTCCGCATTTTCCTATACTATGATGATTTAGAAGTTTGCAATCCTCTTGGGTCTAAAGCAAAGATCCATAAACTGAGTAAGTTACATGATCCAATTAAATGAATTGCAACAAAATATTAGGAATATCAAAAGTATTTAAACCAAATTAGAAACTTGAATTCTGCTCAGTTCTTTTTATATCATATTTCAGGCATTTTCTACTTCACGCTAGGCAATTTACCTCCAAGAACAAGATCTAAATTGTCCTCCATAAACCTCCTAGCAATCATCAAAGAAAAACACCTGAAAAAGTATGGAATGAACACTATTTTAAAACCTTTGGTGAATGACATTAAAAGACTGGTAAGTATTAGTTAATCAGTACCTCAGCAAAACTAAACTCAACCAATCATGTATTAGGAACTTGGACTCACTTTCAGCATCAAAGGGAAGATGAAGAAGTACCACGGAACAGTATGTGCCATATCTGCAGACAACTTGGCAAGTCTCGCCATGGGAGGTTTTAAGGAGAGTTGCTCTGCATATAGACTGTGCAGACATTGTATGGCTACAAGAGATGCATCCAAATCACTGGTATGTTAAAATGGTATTAACAAATGAATGTATTCATTTAAAAAATGGCCCACATGTAACAACTTTTTCATTTACTTTTTCTAAACAGTTCCGGGAAGATGAGTTTACTTTGAGGGACCCTAACAGCCATGACCTGCAGTGCGCAGAAGCAGAGACTTCTAGTGATGCATCAAAGGAATATGGGGTGAACAGAAACTCCATTCTCAACGAACTACGGTAATTAAAAAAAAAAAAAGAGAGCAAAATACACATTTTATTAATATTATTTTCACTCACTTGCTTTCAGCTATTTCCATGTGTGTGACGGCGGGCTGGTTCCTGATGTGATGCATGACATCTTAGAAGGTGCACTGCAGTACGAGATCAAGCTCCTCCTAAAAAGAATGGTTGAAGTAGATAAATATTTCAGCCTTGGTAAGAAAACTAAATTACTGGCTTTAGAACATGGCACAGTGCAGTAGTGTCCACATAACATGTATGTATGAATACACACGTAGACACATTCAACTCCAGAATGACCAATACTGAGTTGGGGTACATGGAGGCAAAGGACAAACCAACACCACTCGCTGCAACACTCCTCACCACTCCAGGACATACCTTAAAGCAATCAGGTAAGGCTGTAGAGTTAAAATGGTACAGATAATCCTAACAGTCTCCCACTCCTGTAGCTGCACAGATGTCGCTGATGGCGAGAATTCTCCCTATAGTGATAGGTGATTTCATCCCAGAGGCTGACCCTTACTGGGAAAATTACCTGGTCATAATGAGAATTGCTGACCTTTTGTTCGCCAACAAGCTACATGAAGATGCTGTTGGGTATATGGCTAACTTGATCCACTTACATCACACGAGATTCAAGCAGTTGTATCCAGGAGAGTCCATCATACCAAAAATGCACTTCATGGTGCACATGCCAAGATTGACACTACAGTAAGTCCATTTGTTTTGAGATAAGAACATATAAGAGTAGAAACACTGCAATTCTGCAAATGAACAAGAGAAACAATCAGTATAGAGGAATGCCGACAAATAAAAGAATAATAAAAAAAACACTAACAAACAACTGAACATGCTAAAAATATCAAAAAATTCTCCTGTGCTAATAGACACTAACTGTGCAACGGAAATTTTTTTCACCACTGTATTGCTACTTAATGTATTCAAACCAATTCTGTACACATTGTTCTCAGGTACGGTCCTTTGGTGCGGCATTGGACAATGAGGTATGAGGGCAAGCATGCTTACTTCAAAAGCCTTGCCCACACTCTGGGGAACTTTACCAATCTGCCACTTTCTCTGGCCACAAGGCACCAGCAGCATCAGTGCTACCTGCAGAACAAATACAACAGAAGTGAACTTGAAACTGGACCAGGTACATAATTGTAATCATTACAATTCAGATGGTTATATTTGATAACTTGAAGGAACATAGCTCTGTTCAGTACCACCCTGAGTTACTAAAGTTTAACCGAGGGTCTTCGGGTCCTTTTAGATCTTATTATTAATACTATATTCCACTAAAATTTTCATGTCAGACATCCTGGTCATTTCAGAATATACTCGACCCTCTCACAGATACAAATATGTATTGACAGCATGCGATATATGTGGCAAGGGAAAGTTAATATAGTAATTGTGAGCCCATCAAAATTATCACTAAACTTCTAAGATTTATGGACATCTCTTAGTCTTTACCATCCAGATAACAAAGGTTTGAGTGTATGTTTTAAAAAGAAATTATTTAGATGTAAATTAAAGTAATTCTAAACAAATTTTTTTCACATTTTCTAAATTGGGTACAGCTATGAGATAAATTACTCTAGATGGATACAATACTTATGAATACCACTGTGAAATATCCACCACCAATGCAAAAACAATTAACAATCAGTGACTACTCTTAACATCTTCATTCATTAATATACTTGCAGTTACTCCTGTCCCACCGACAGAAGTGAGCGAAATAGCCTCTGCAACAACGACAATATTTGAGTAAGTATAAAACTCACTCTCTCCGAATAAATATTAGTGTAGTTCATACTTCTATTCCAGGACCAAATGGGTGAAGGTGGAAGGGCATATTTATAAGCCCAATGCAGCAGTGTTGTGTGGCATTGATGAGGATGTTTTTGAAGTGCTGATAATATCCTCAATCTACATCATTAAAGAAGACATTATTTTCAAAGGAACCACTTATAAACTTGAACCATATAATAAACACTACCGTGCTCACATTTTATCTACTGCTGACGAAGTCAAGTATATATCTTACAATGCACTAATTCATTACATTCCTCTTCATCCTCGCATCACAAGAGTTTTACCACAACACACTATCATAATTTTACCATTCTATATATCACATTGATTACATTTTATATTGCCTTATTGCAACATTACACAGATTTCTTTTGTTTTATCCAGCACTATTTCTAACAGTTAAACAGATATCTGCATGTGTTGTTGTACGAGTATAGAAAAAGGGTATAGAAAAAGGGTATGGCTTTATCTCTCCATAACACAAATCACTTACTTTATACAATCTACCCCGCGAGATGGGGCACAACTCTCTATCGTCGTATGTAAAAAACTAACAACAAAAACTTGCACGTGACCGAAATTCATAAGAAAGACTCTAGAACGTACTGTTGTCACATGACCAACCCATTGGCGCACATTATCCCTTCTTGTTTCGGCGGGCCTCTCGATGGCGGCGGGATGGATGAGAAGAAGATTTAAGTAGAGATGTCTAGGAAAAGAAGTTTGCTGACCTGGGCCATGTGACTATTTTTAATTTTGGTAAGAAGTTATAGCATGTACCACACCGTGACAAGCTAATTGGACTTTTTTCCAGTGTGAAAAAATCAGTTTAGCTGTACCTAAAGATGGAACAATCGTGCACATAGAGTATAGTGAATTTTAGCTTTGCATTAAATGTCCTGAATTAGCTAAGATTGAAGTGATTTGCTTAAAGTCCCAATTACATCAAGAACGGACTTTGATAGTAATTTTTTTTTTTCATTTTCAGCCTCCAACAAGTAGTTGCATTCTGCCATGTCGATTAAGATGAAGGTTCCCATACTGGCGTGTGTGCATCTGCAGTCTGAATGATGTCCTGTTGTGATTTCAACCTTTCACAGTGAACATAATAATGGGGTAAGAACTTGATTGTAAATAACTGTAGTGTGCAGTGTCAGCATTCATATTGGCTTAACTACTCAATGCCTAGTGTTGCTCTTATCAGCACAGTAATTACACAACACTACTATAGTGCAGTGAAGGTATTCGTGGTTATTACATGTCGCATACACAACAGCAAATTCCGATGTGAAACTTTGTGAACATTAACCCAGCCAGTATGAGAAAATAGGGGGGATATCTACTAGAATGCAATAACCACACAATTATTGTGTGTGTGCACACGTGTACAACAAGCACTCAGTATTAATATTATTCGCAAGGCTTTATAAAGAGGGCGGTGGTCATTAAGGTGGGCCTGATTCACACTGTGGTTCTCCATAGGGATTTAGACTAAGCACAGTAATCTTTGAACTTCTATCTGGGAGGGCTGGCCAGAAATGCCAGAAATTGTCCATCCTGTCCCATTATCCCATGGGACCTTTAATTCCGTGGGAGATCCATCTGTCCCACTACAGTAATGCCATCAACTGTCCCATGGGACTATGGTGGGATCATAGAAGGTCCCATAGGATGTCTATGCCAAAATTAAAGAAATTATGAAATTTGAAACTTACTCAGCTAGGAACCCTTCCCTGTAGTTGAATACTCGGGCTAGCCCATTGTGTTTGTAGTCACATGAGTGGTACACCCAACATTGGGGGGCTTTGCCCCCCACACCCTCCAAATGCCATCACAAACACATGAATCCGGCTAGTATGAGTTTACAGGTGGGACACACATGTATCTATAGGTGGGACAGATGGACGTCTCATGGAATCCCAAGGTCCAATGGGACGGGATGGACAATTTCTGGCATTCCTGG